>Ga0315274_10001114_pt1 | contig 41630 bp, 27 predicted proteins | sample YL17G02_20_MG_FD_203700 | JGI IMG/M metagenome (GOLD analysis project Ga0315274, IMG submission 203700) | Sediment microbial communities from Yellowstone Lake, YNP, Wyoming, USA - YL17G02_20 | ecosystem: Environmental > Aquatic > Freshwater > Lake > Sediment | place: USA: Wyoming | collected...
TAGGCCAGGCCGTGCTGCGCCGCAAGATGGCGGAGTTCGGCGTCGAGTTGACCCCGGCCGAACTCATCAAGGCCACCGAGAGCATCGGCGCAAGCAAGAAGCCGCTCGACGTGCGGCGCGGTCAGTGCGCGTGCTGCGGCAAGAAGCGGGCGCTTCTTCGCAACTGGTGTGTCGATTGCCTCATCAGGCGGCCGATGATTCGGGAGACGAACGGTGACGTGCGCTAAGTGTCTCTGCGGCAAGAACGGTGTTCCGGTGCGGGTGGGCTGGAAAGGCGGGGCCAGCGTGAACTACCCGGAGTGCAATCGGACCTACACCGGCCCCATCTACGCCTACGCGGATGGTCGGGGGCGCATGGTCCGTGCTTACGAGGGCGACCTGCCCATTTACGAGGCCCGGAATCGAATGGAGCGCTGGTGATGGAAGGCATGACGATTCTCATGGTGGTCGGGCTGGTTGGCTTCGGAGCTATCCTGGCCCTGGCCTGTGTCGTTGCGGGCATGTCCCTGTCCTGGCGGTTCCAGGGGCGCGACGGGAAGCTCCTGGAGCGTGACTCTCTGCCGGCTGGCGCGGCCAAGGCAAGCGAGCTCCCGGAAGATTCGGAGTAACGCATGGCCAGCACGTTGACCTCAGCCTTCTACCGGGACCAGGAGAGCACTGGCTCACCGAAGAACCAGAGCGAGGAGGTTGCCAAGCTGGGCGACAAGTGCCTCCGGATGGTGAAGCACGCGGAGCCGGTCGTTGACGCCTGGATTCGGCTCTACGAGGACAGCCTCAACTACACCTACACCAACCAGCTCCAGAACAAGCGGCGCAAGAAGGGCTGGCCCAGGCCGCAAATCAACACCATCTACCCGGCGCTCTACCAGAAGATGAGCATCCTGGCCCAGCGCAAGCCGGCCATCCGCGCCCGAGCCCTGCGTGACGACGACCAGAGCAAAGAGGCGCGAATGTTTTGGGAGGGCGACCTCCAGCATCGGCACGACCACGACCTGCGGATGCAGCAGACGACCATCCGGGCAACGCTCGACGCCGGTCAGGCTGGATGGGCCATCGGCTATGTCTGGCCGAACGAGCGGGCCGAGTGGGACGACAAGGGCAAGCGCTGGCGCTACAAGCCTTGCCTGACGCTGGTCAACCCGCGGTGGTTCGGCTGTGACCCGAACGCGGCGACCATGGAGGACTGCGAGTTCGTCTACTGCAAGCGGGCGGTTCCGCTCGATTGGGCCGTGGCCATGTGGCCAAAGAAGGCCGCAGAACTCGAAGCTGGCGCGGACATTCTCGACAAGGAACGCGAGCGCGACCAGATTAACTTTCCGGCCCAGCAGATGGCTGCCGACCGCGAAGTGGGCGAGGACGTTCCCGGCGACCTCTACGCCAACAGCGAGACCAAGGCCGGCCAGTGGCGCGAGAGCGACCTTGTCAACCTCATCAAGAACAGTCAGCGGCCCTACCAGTCGAACCAGTCCGGGCTGCACGACTCGAACGTGCGCTATGTCGTCCTGACCATGGTGTTCTTCAAGGACCGCGGCGAGACCAAGAAGACCGAGAACGAGGACTACACCGACGAGGAGCTCCTCAACTCCGGCGCTGCCGAGCGCGTTGACGCCGGCGCTGGCACGGTCCTGGTGGTCGGAGACCCGGACGCCCTGGAGTTCCAGGGCGCGAAGGCCCCGGTCAAGAAGGGCGCTCTCCTGACCATGGCCAACTGGCCTCAGAAGATGGTCCGGGAGTGGACAGAGCCCGACTTCCCGTTCGGCCGCTTCGTTATCATGGCCGGGAAGTACGTTCTCAACACCAAGAACGAGGAGCAGCGCTGGAACCGCTTGCATTGGCCCTTCGAGGTTCTCATTGGCGAGCCGCTCCCGCACACGCCCCGCGGCCTCAACATGACCGAGATGGCCAGGAACGCCCAGGACTGGCTGAACGTGGCTGCCGCTCACCTTTGCAACTGGCTCATGTATTTCGGCGACCCCCGGACGGTCGTAGAAGAGGGGGCCATGAAGAAGGGCAGCAAGCTCCGGTCGGTGGCGGGGGCCATCGTCCGGGTCTTGAAGGGCGGACTGGACAAGGTCCGGCGCGAGCCGCCGCCTCCGCTGGCCGAGGGCGCGGTGGTCTTCTTCGACAAGATGGTGCGGGCCGCCCAGGATGCCAACCGGATGCACGACCAGGCCATGGGCGCTCCGGTCACGGGCGGACAGCGGACTGCCCAGGAGGTTGCCATCCTCAACCAGGCCATGCAAATCGGGATGGGCATCCCGATGATAAACATGGACGACTGGATTAAGCGCATCATGTGGCACGTCGCCGAGCTCGACAAGGAGTATCTCGAAGTGCAGGACGCAGTCCGCATGTCTGGCGACGCCTTCACCAAGGAGCGCATCCAGAACTTCAAGGAGGACTTCGCAAACCTGGATTTCGATATCGAGTTGGAGGTCGGCACGGCGTTGCCGCTCGACACCGAAGGTCGCAAGCAGGACGCCATCAAGCTGGTCGAGCTCAACCCCAACAACGTAATGGCCAAGCGCAACCTCCTGGAGGTCTTCAACGTCAAGAACAAGGAGGAGTGGCTCCAGGCCGACGAAATGTTCGGCCAGTTCATGGCCTGGGTCCAGCAGCAGCAGGCCCTGGCCGAGCAAGCCCCAAAGCAGGCTGCCGCGGGCGGACCCGTGGCGGCGGGTGCTGGACCGCAGCCGGTTCCACCGCAGGCCGCGCCCGTGATGGGCGCACAGTGAGGAGTTCAACATGGTAGATAAGAACGAGAAGGCCCCGGTTCCCCAGGAGGAGAAGTCCCTGGAGGTCGTCAAGTTCGACGCTCCGTTCATGGGCCGCGAGGAGTTCAAGATTGGCGAGTCGGGCATCCAGTTCCCGGCCGCGAACCGCGCCGACGATACCACGGTGGAACGCATCTGGATAAAGGACGCGGCCATCTGCATCCTCATGCGCTCGAAGGCCATCGAGTTCAAGGGCCAGACGCTGGTCCTGATTCGCCTGCCGGGCGCGACCACGCTCCGGGTGGACCCGGTTCCAACCGAGTTGCCGGCGGAGTGTGGGCGCGACTGGAGCGAGAACGACAACGTGAAGCACAAGAAATTCATCCCCGTGAAGCCTCCGGAGCCGGACAAGACGCCGGAGCCGGTAGCGGTGAAGTAAGCGGCCGGGGCGGTCCCGGTCGATGAGATAGGCCGCTTGGGAGCAGAAAGGCCATGAGCCAATAGGCGACCTGAGCGGTGGAGGCCCGCAAGCCGTAACCGGACACGCGCCGAGTGCGGCGGAAGGGAAGTAGGACGATGAGCGGATTCATGGAGCCCGAGGAGCCAGTCAAGCAGGCAGAGCCGGCGGAGGTCGCCGACGATGAACTCGACAAGGACGAGGGCATCGAAGACGAGTCTCTCTCCGCGCCCGACAACGCCAGGACCGTCAGCGAGTCAGACTTCTACGGTGACGGCAAGCCCGGCGAGAAAGGCGAGGAGGCCGGTCTGGCCGACTTCACGAAGCACCTCAACGGCGGCAGCACCCCCGACCCCGAGGCCGAGGCCAAGCCCAAAGACGGCAAGGACGCCGGCGAGGACAAGGCCAAGGCCGAGGAGAAGGCGGCGGAGGACCGTCAGCGTGAGTGGGACAAGGACCGCCAGAAGCGGGACCAGGACGCGGCCAACCAGCGCAAGCTGGTCGATTCGCTCCAGTCCACCGTTGCGGACCAGAAGAAGGCCATCGACGACATGAAGGCCCTTCTGGAGAAGTCCGTCGCAGCCAAGGGGGAAACCAAGGCCGACGAGAAGACAGCCGACCGGCTGGGAGACCTGTCCAAACAGATTGCCGACTTGGAAGCAAGCGGCGAGAACGCGGACGCTCCCGCCCTGATACGCGGCGTCAAGGCCCTCCATGAGCAGCTCGTCAAGCTGGCCGAGTCGGGTTTGGACTCGAAGATAGCCAGCGAGTTGGCCAAGAAGGTGGAATCCATGGAGGCGAAACTCGCCGAAAGGGACGCTGCTGACAAGGCCGAGAAGGAACGCCAGGCTGCGGAGGCCCTCCAGGTCGCCGAGCGTCGGGCGGTCCAGAAGCTGCGCGACCACATCGGCGGACTCGACAAGACGTATGGTGCGAAGTTCCACGCCACGGCCCAGGAGGAAGCGCTGAAAATCCTGGAGGACCAGGGTTACAGCGACGACAACCGGCCGGAGCTGAAACACGCCATGCTGGTGTTCGAGCACGCCTACCTCAAGGTCGCCGGCAAGAAACCGGAGGCCCGGCCCAGGCCGAAGCCTGCCAGTCTCATGGCCGACCCCATGAACGGGGGGCGGCCCGCATCTGGCGGTGACAAACCCGAAGTCAAGAGCGGACCCCTTCGACAGGTTATCCGCGACATGAAAGCTCGCGGAATCTCCGGCCAGTAGTCGGAGGCAACCGGTCAGGGGTTCGGAGGAAGAATGATGAGATAGTCGGGCTCAGGGTTCGGGGCGTCGTTCGGCAGGATGATACTCCGACGTAAGCGTGGAATCGCGTGGCTTGCTGGAGCCAGCACTTCGGCAGCCACGCTTTTCTTTCGGCCCTGTCCCGCTCTCTCAGGAGAAGGAACCCATGAATGACCTAAGCATTCTAACCAGAGACGCTTTCATCAAGTCTTTCCGGGACGAAGTCGCGCTCCAGACTCCGGTGTTCTCGATGTTCTACGAGCACCGGCGCGTGACGTTCGAGGGCGGCAAGACCATCAACCAGCCCGTCATTAAGGCAACGGCCGAGAGCCTCATGCAGTCCTACTTCACCGGCGAGCCGCTGGTGGGTGGCAGCAAGAGCTACCTTGCTCAGCCGTCCTTCAAGTGGAAGAAGGCCCAGCTCCCGCTCGTCTACGACGTGGACGACGAGCTCCAGAACATCGACGCGGCCCCGGAGAACAAAATCCTGGACGTGGTCGAGCTGTTGGTCCGGCAGGCGGACCAGGGCGCGAAGCTGACCATGGACACATGGTTCCACGCCGCGACCGCAGCCGGCGATTCCGGCCGGAATTTCCAGGGCATCCCCGAGGCGCTCGACCACTCGCGCACCTACGGCACCATCCTGAGCGACACCGGGGCGGCTGCCTACTGGAACGGCGCGAGCTTGCTGGGAACCTACTCCGACCGGAACACTTCCACGGCGCTGAGCCTGGACGTGATTCGGCGGATGAAGTCCCGCTGCGCCCTGTATCGGCCGGCGAACAGCCGATACTACCTGTTCCTTGGCTTGCAGCTCCACAGCAAGCTCATGGGTCAGGTCGAGGCCGGACACGTCAGCACTTCCACCGGCCGGCTGGCGAAGTATGGCTTCACCAGCGTCACCCTCTACGACAACATCGAAGTCGTGGAAGACCCCTACATGAGCGTCAACCAGACCAGCACGGCGCTCATGGTGGACCCCGAGACCTGGGAGCTGCGGTTCCACCCGAGCCGCGCCTTCAAGATTGGCAAGTTCGTGGACCAGAGCCAGATTGAGGGTGGCGAGGACAAGATGCTCGCCCGCCTCCGCCTGGCCGGCAACTTCGTTTGCTGGCAGCCGAACGGCAACATGTGGAAGTCGAACATGACGTAGCCGGTCGGACCGGTCAAGGAGGAAGTCAACACCAGGCAGCAAGAACACGGCCCCCGGAGGTAGTTGCGCGGGTCTCCGCCTTTGCCTCCGGGGTCAACGATTCGAGGTTGAGGAGAATTTCCCATGGCAGATAAGTTGCTCGACAGTGACAAACTGGTACTCAGAGACAACTGGGGCGGAGACGCCATCCGAATCGCGTCCAAGCCGAAGGACGGCTTCGACGGGGCCAGCCACTTCAACGTAGCCACCGCCTTCTACCCGCTGGGGATGGCGGTCCAGGTCGTCCACAAGGGAACGGCCGGGAAGGAAGGGTTCAGCACCTTCCGCTACCTCAAGGCCGGGGTGAACTCCGGCGCGACTGTGACGACCATCGTCATAGCCGACGTTTGCACCCAGCAGGGGACGACTCCCTACGTCGTCACCAAAGACCCGGACGCGGTCAACTCGACCACTCTCGTGGCGAGCGGCCTGTGCGCGATTGCGCTCGGGACCATGACCGACGCCTACTTCGGCTTCTTCTGGACGGGCGGGGTCTGCCCGGAGGATGAGGTCGCTGGGCTCGGCACCACCTACCCGACCGACGACTCGGTCGTGTTCGGGGACATCAAGCTGATGAACATGGCTGCCGACGAGATTGGGTTCGGCACGGCCATGAGCACCGGCACCGGGGTCAGCGTGGCCATGTCCGCGAGCTGCGGCGTGTCCCTGGGCGCTGACGGCTCGGTGGGATAGTCAGCCGGCAATAGGACAGAGACCCCGGCGGGGTTCAGCACTGGCCCCGCCGGGACTCACTGAGAGGAGAAGCCCATGGCTTCTGTGCTTACCATCACCAAGAGAAACGACGCTCAGATGGCGCACCTGCGGGTCGTCGTTATGACCGTCACCCTTGGCGCTGACGCCTCCGCTGGAGATTACGTTGAGTCTGGTCTGGCCGAAGTCGTTGCGGCCTTCGCGCAAGTTGACACCACCGGCCACGCGCCAGTGGCGCTCAAGTGCGTCGTCACCGGTCCAACCCACCCCGGCCGAGTCGAAATCTTCGGCGCAAACGCCACCACGGCAAACAGCCTGCAAGCCACAGTCGTTGCGCTAGGATTCTAGCCACGAACCGCGTTCCCCCTCCGGCCATCTAACGACCGGGTCGGAGGGGGACGCCTTGCAGGAGGTCCAAGATGCTCTTGGAGCCGTTCAACGTCGCCAAGATGGTGGGCCTCCACGCCGGTAAGCCTGCATGGATTATCGGAGGGGGGCCGTCGTTGCTCCGCCAGAACCCCAAGGAGTTGCGGGGTGGCGTTGTCTTCGCGGTCAACCAGCACATTGAGGCTTGCTACGAGCTCGGCTTCCCTGAGCCAGACTACTGGTTTTTCATGGACGTGGAGTTCCCACTCTGGCACCGGCACATGTTTCTGGCCCCGCCGGGTAAGTATCCCAACCCGATGAAGCTGTGCGAGGCCCAGCCCGGAGCGTTCCTCCTGGCCCTGGGGTTCCAGAACGGTGGAGAAGGGCGGGGTGGCAACTTCCTGACCGTGGCCTTCGGGACCGCGCTGCGGCCCCCTCATCAGTCCTGCGTCGTCCACGCTAAGGGCTCAACGATATCCGGCTGCATCAGTCTGGCCTTCCTCATGGGCTGCAACCCGATTCACGTCCGCGGGGTGGACTTCAAGAACGACGACGAGGGGCGGCGCTACTGGTCAAGCCTTCCGGGGACTGACGTTCCTGGCAAGAACTTCTATGGCCAGCAGAAGGACTATCTCCACTCCATCATCCAGCACTTCCTCAAGTCCGGCATCGAGATTGACGTGCAGACGGCCAGCGAGCTGGTCACTACGCCCTACGTTCCGGAGTGGCAGCGGCCGGCTCCCCTTGGGGAGCTGGTGGCGATTGGAGAGCACAAATGAGCTTAGCTGCGGTCTGCGAGTTGGCGTTCAAGCTCTGCAACTCTTGTACGAAGACGGGTGATTTCTTCGCGAAGGACAAAACCCTACGCTCGCGTCAAGCAGAAAGGCGGCATAATCATGGATAGCTGGCAAACCATCCTTAATAACTATTTAGATTGGAATAACAAGGACCACACGACGGCCACGTCCACGGAGCGGGCCACGGCCCTGGCCGAGCTCGCCGGCGCGTTCAAGAAATACCTGCGCGGCGTCTACGCCGAAGAAGGCCGGCGCATGTTTCACGTCTGGTCGTTCCTCCATCCGACCAGCGTTGCGCTCACCCTGGCCGCCGCCGCCCATGCCACGCTGACCAGCCAGGATATCGTCTTCACGGCGGTCGATGGTGAGTCCGCCGGCGAGGACGTGACCGTGGCCATAGCGGCCGGGACCGGCTCGCTGACCGTTGCCGAGAGTGACGACGCCATCACCATCACCCTGGCCTCCGGAGGCAACACGACCGCCCAGGTGGTGGCCGCCTGTTCGGCGCTCACCAAGGCGACCGTCACGGGCGGGAGCGCGACCGCCGCCACGGCCCTGGCCGCCACGCATCTGGCGCTTCCCAAGCCGCAGGCCACGGCCCTGCCGTCCGACTTCGCCGGAATCATCGAGGGCATTCGGTTCGCCCGCGACGCCCAGGACTCGAAGAGCGGCCGGCGCATCGTCCGGATTTCCCCCAAGGAGATGGACGACAAGTGGACGGATTGGGACGGTTCGGCTGACTATCCCCGGTGGTGGTGTCTCCGCCCGAAGGCGCTCAGCGCCGCCGCCAAGTCCGGCTATGAAATCGTGGCCTTCCCGCCGCCGGAGTCGGCGCTGTCCGTCTACCTGCGAATCAAGTCCCAGCCGGCTGACCCGGTTGACTCGGCCTCCGCCTACCCGCCCGGAGTCGAGGGCTGCGACGAACTCATCATGCAGCTCGCCAAGGACGACAAGGAGCGTCAGGCCGGGCAGGTCCAGGGCCCGGAGAAGCGGGAGAGCGACGAGCTCTTTGGCGACTGCGTCCGCATGGACATGGAACTTTACCCGGTCGAATATGAACAGAACAGCATGGCCGACGAGGAAACAGGGTGCGCTCCATGAGAACCGTCGTGATGGTAGGTGCTCACGCGCCCTACGAAGGCGAGAAGACGCCAGAGACCGAAATCTGGTGCATCAACCGAGGGTTCCGCAATCAGGACGGTTGCGACCGCGTCTACATGATGGACACCCTGGAGGCGTTCTGGAAGTCGGAACACCGCCGGACTCAGTTCCTGGACGAGGTCAACGGGGCCTCCTGGCGGGTCATTCTCCGCGAGCACCGCGACGAGATTCCCAGGTCGGAGAGGTTTCCCATCGAAGACCTCCTGACCAGGCTGCCCCACCCGTTCTTTACCTGCACCCTGGCCTACATGGTGGCCCAGGCCATCCGCGAGCGCTTCGAGCGCATCGTGATGCACCGCATCTACGTCCTGCCTCAGTCGTCCGAATACTTCGAGCAACTCCCGTGCATCGACTTCTGGCTCGGGCTGGCCATCGGCCAGGGCATCAGGGTCGAGGTCTCGGAGGACTCGGACCTCTGCCGGTCGTTCCCCTGGCAGCCCCGGCTGTATGGCTACGCGCCAGACAACAAGCCGTCGTCCATCACCGTGGCGTTGTCCAGGGTCGTCGAGGACCACGCCCATGACCCCATCACTTACGGGCTGGAGTCGGCTGCCATCTGTGAGCTGGCCAACGAGGCCCGAGGCGTCAAGCGCTACGAGGTTCGGCGGAATGTGACCTGGAAGGACCACGCTACCATGACCGCCAAGCTGAGAGCGGAAGGAGTGCTGCCGTGAAAAGCCTTCGGTTTCTGGTTGTTCTGTGCCTGTTTGCTCTGGTGGGATGCAACGGAGACAGCGTTACGAAGCCTCCGGAGAGCGCTCCGCCGGTGGCGCAAGCGCCTTCTGAGCCGGAGCCTTCGCTGGTTGAGCGAGCGCAACGGCGAAAGGCCGTAGCCCAGCTCAAGAAGGAGGAGCTCGACGCTCGGGACCAGGAGAGTGCTGCGCTCGTCGAAGTCGGGAGCCAGGACCGCGAGGCCATCGACTCCCGGCGCAAGGCCGAACAGGTTGCCGCCATCCGCGGCTGGTGCTTCTGGATTGAAATCAGCGCCATCATCCTGGGCGTCGTCGCTGGAGTTCTCATCCTCAAGTTCACCGGCAACGTGAAGCTGGCCCTGAGCGTGGCCGGCGGGTGCGCCCTGATAGCCATCCTGGCCTACGGAATCGGCTGGGTTCTCCTTCACCTGGGCATGGTCGGCATCCTGGCCGGCGTGGCCGTCTTGCTCATCGTCGCCTACAAGGTTTGGGAGCACTACGACGAGCTCCGGGACTTCGCCAGGGTCACGGCCGACAAGGTCAAGGGCGCTGCCGACTACACCGAGCAGCTCGCCAAGGCCAGGGTTCTCAACGCCGAGACGTTCAACAAGGTGCTCACCAAGCTGAAAGGATAGCCCATGCCGGACTCAGACCAGCCCGACGTTGTCAACCTGCGCGAGTGCTTTGCGAATCAAAGGGCGTGTCGCAAAGAGTTGTTCGACCACTCGGACAAGAACCAGAAGGTCGTCGTGGACCGTCTTGACGCCATCGACAAGAAACTGGCCTACCTTCGTGGCCGGGCCGATGGGGCCTCCGCGTCGTCGCTGAACGAGCCGGTCAATGGCGTTAGAATGCCAACCATCAAGGAAATCATCAGGGTCGGGGTGGTCATTGGGGCTCTGGTCGGAGGCACGTTCGCCGGCTGCCAGGGGGCCAAGATGGCTCTCCAGAAGCCGGCGAGCGCCAACACTGGCGAATGACTCGGGCTGAATACGAGCGCTCGACGGCCAAGGAGTTCAGAGCGACGGTGACGGAAATGAGGACGCGAGGCTACTGGAGCGCCATCTACCCAGCAGAGGAATCCTGTGGATGGCAGCACTTTGCGATTCCTCCGGAGGTAACGCTGGAACAGCGCCAGGGAGTGCTTCGGCAGTTTCACGGGTTGAAGCCCAAGCCCTTCGGAACGGGTGGAGAGTGACATGGCTGACTTCACGAAAGAACAACTGGACGCCAAGCCCTTCGCGCTGTCGGCGGACACCATCCTGACCAAGGAGGAATATGTGGCGAAGGTCGTTTCCGCCGACCGGATTGTGGCTGAGTCGCGCTGGACGCTCAACAAGGCCGACCTCCTGGTGTGGGCCTTCTTCGGAGGGCACTGCGGCAAGGTCTGGAAGTGCGCGGTCGATGGCGACTCAAAGGCTCACCCTGACTATCATGGTCGGCTCACCTACCACGACACGGCTACGGATGCCAAAGCAGCCTATGACAAGGTGGTGGACGAGTTGACCAAGGCCGGAGCGGTGGAGGTCAAGGCCGATGGCTAACCGATACGCAGTTGGCGCAAGCTGGAACGACGGCACCAATGGATGGGCTACCTCCAGCGGCGGAACTCCTGGCGCGGCAGTCCCGACCTCCAGTGACGATGTGTTCTTTGACGCCAACTCGGTCAGCATGTCGATAGACGTGAACGCTGTTTGTAAGAGTATAGATAGCACGGGGTTTACGGCAACCCTTACTCAGAATACTACACGAACACTCACCGTCAGTGGAAACATAACCTGGGCGGCCGGTACGTTCGTGGGCGGTGATGCAAACATCGATTTGAATATCGGTTCGTTCATTCTGTCCGGCGGAAGTTTTCTATCGACCTCCGCTACATTCATCGTGAGGAACGTCTGGACCCATACCGCGGGAGGAACTTGGAACCATAACCATGGCAAGGTCTCCTTTGGCAATATCGATTGGGCGCACGGATTTGATATTGATGTCGCTACGTCTGAAACGTTCTTTGATCTGAGAGTAGCTTGCTACTACGGATACAACTGCACCATAGCATCTGGTGACACTCTAGTGGTAGAGAGCGTATTTACGCACGAAGCAGGAACACTCAATGCTGGAACGATCGAAGTTAAGGGTGCGGTTGTCGTATTAGGTTCCGGCGGTGGTAATACCCTTCTTCATTTCACTGGGTCATTGAGTCAAGTGGTGGTTGGTGGAACCAATATGGCCACTGGAGGCTTTGATATAGATAAGACAGGTGGAGTCGTAAGTCTCGGGACAGGAGATTTGCAGATAGGGTCTCTCATCATCAGGGCAGGAAACGCGTTTATTAGTACCACCGGTACATTAAAGGTTCAGCGCAACTGGACAAACAACGCTGGCGGAAGCTTTGTTCATAACGGTGGAACCGTTCAGTTTGGGGATAACGGCGTAGCCTCTCACGGTACTATAGATTCAAATGGCACAGAGACTTTCTATAATTTAATTACTGTTAGGTTTGACGAATATCAGTCAATCTTGACCGCGGGACAAACGGTCGTAGTTGTTAATAATTTCACTCACTCCAGCGGTTACTTACAAAATGGTACAGTTCAGGTCCAGGGCAACTGCACTATCGGTGCCAGTGCCAAAGGTGGTACTACAGCCATCCAGTTTACTGGGGCGAACGTGACACAGACGTTCACCGACAACGGCGGAACCAAGGTCAGCGGAACCGTCACGGTGAACAAGACTACCGGTTCGGTGGTGCTCGCCACGGCCATGAGCTTCAACAATACCGGGCAGGATTTGACAATCACGTCCGGAACGCTGGACCTAGCCGGGTTCAACCTGACGGTCAACGACGTGCTGACCGTGTCCAGCGGGGCAACGCTCAAGCTCAAGGGCAACGGAACGGTGACGGCCGCGACCAAGACTCTCAGCACGGGGAGCACTATCCAGTATTACGACTCGTCGGTGACAGCCGTGCTTTCTAACCTGGGGGTGACGACCTTCTCCAACCTGACCCTGGGGGCCAGCAAGACGCACAACTTCACGGCCGGGACGACCTACACGGTCAACGGAACGCTCAAGAGTGATGGCTACCACACTACTCAGGCAGTTCTTGCCAGCACCACCCCAACCAGTCACTGGAATCTAAACCTTGCCGGAACCAGCGTCCTCGATGGTGGTGCGGACATAACCGACTGTGACGCCTCATCGGGAAGTGAAGTCTCCGCAGTCGGTAGCAATGATGGCGGCAACAACCACAACATCGACTTTGGCGCGGCCGGCGGCGCGGGCGGCGGGTCCAACTTTAACGGAGGGTTCAACTAATGTTCCCCCTACTGCAATCCACGGCCGGACAGAAGATTCCGGTCATTCTCAAGGACTCGGCCGGAGCCGTCGTCACGGGAGTTACCAGTCCGACACTTACCGCCAGCAAGGCGGGAGGCTCGCTCGGGGCGCTGAATGACGGCACCTGGGCGGAGTTGGCTGGCGGTCTATACACCATCCAGCTCGACGCTACGGACACGAATACCGTGGGGGCGCTGGTGGTTCGGGTCGTCAAGGCCGGGTGCGTGGACTCCTTCATCTGTTGCTCGGTCCGGGCGAGCACTGAGGCCGCCGTCGGCACAAAGGTTGACTCGGTGGGCACCGTGGCCGCATCGACCGCGACGAGCACCGCGGTCTCGACCGTTGACGGTAAGGTCGTCTCAGTGGGAACCCTGGTCGGTTCGACCGCCACCGGCACCGCGGTCTCGACCGTGGACTCGAAGGTGGACTCGGTCGGCAGCCAGGCCACTTCAATCGGCACACAGGCCGGGTCCGTTGGAACCCTGGTGTCTTCGGTGGGGACGGTTGCCGGCAGCGCGGCCACTTCGGCCGGCCTTTCGACGGTCTCCACGAAGGTCGATTCCGTAGGAACCCAAGTTGGCAGCGTCGGAACCCTGGTGGCCTCCACGGCGACCAGCGCGGCAGTCAGCACCGTGGACGGCAAGGTGGACAGCGTGGGGACTCAGACGGGCTCCGTTGGAACTCAGGTGGGCAGCGTGGGAACGCTGGTTGGCTCGACTGCAACCAGTGGGGCCTTGAGCGCGGTGAGCGTCAAGGTGGACAGCGTTGGAACCCAGGCTGGTTCGGTTGGAACCCAGGTGGGCTCAGTGGGGACCATCGTGGCCTCCACCGCGACCTCCGCGGCGCTCTCGACGGTCTCAGACAAGGTGGACTCGGTGGGCACTCTGGCGGGGTCCGCGGCGTCGAGCCAAGCGGTCTCAGTCGTGAGTGCCAACGTGGTCACCGGAGTCAACCTGACCTCCTCGGTTGGAACTCAGGTCTCTTCCACGGCAACCACTTTCCAAGCCACCAGTCTCGGGACACAGACCGCATCCGTTGGAACACTGGTAGCCTCTGTCGGAACCGTAGCCGGTTCGGCCGCGACATCAGCGGCGCTCTCGGCGGTCTCGGGCAAGGTGGACTCGGTTGGAACGCAGGTCGGCACGATGGCCGCTGCGACCAACCTTTCGGTCGTCAACTCAAAGATTGACTCGGTTGGGGCTCTACCAGGAGCTGATGTGGGGTCGGTCGGAACTTTGGTATCTACCGCCATCGTTAAGGTGGACTCCGTTGGCGACCAGGCAGACTCGCTCGGAACTCAGGTTAGCAGCGTCGGAACTCAGGCGGCGTCGGTTGGAACGGTAGTAGGCTCGACGGCTACGAGTGGAGCAGTATCGGCGGTATCCGTCAAGGTAGATTCCGTCGGGACCGTGGCAGGTTCGACCGCTACCTCCACAGCCCTCTCCACGGCACAGGTCAAGGTTGAGTCGGTTGGGACCGATGTTGGAACTATGGCGGCGGCCACGAACTTGTCGGTGGTCAACGCAAAGATTGACTCGGTCGGGGCGCTTCCGGGCGGAGACGTGACCTCCGTCGGAACTTTGGTCTCGACGGCAATCGTCAAGGTGGACTCTGTCGGAGACCAGGCGGACTCACTCGGAACCCAGGTAAGCAACACGGCAACCTCCACGGCGGTCTCCACCGTGACCGTCAAGGTTGATTCGGTTGGCACTCAGGCCGGTTCGCTCGGCACTCAGGTTGCATCTGTCGGAACCCTGGCCAGCTCGACGGCAACCTCCGGAGCGGTTTCGACCGTGGTGGTCAAGGTGGATTCGGTTGGAACTCAGGCCGCGTCCCTGGGAACTCAGGTGGGCTCGGTCGGAACGGTGGCCTCCGCCGTCCTGGTCTCCGCTGAGATTGGGCGGAAGATTCTCAAGAACAAGATGGTCATAACCGGCAGCCAACTCATCGTTTACGACGACAACGGCGTGACCGTCCTCTTCACGGCGAACCTGACCGACAAGGACGGCAACGCCATCGTTCTCCAGGGGACCGGGCCGGCGAACAGGACGGCGCTCGCATGAGAATAGCTCACTTCGCTCCCTTCGCTCCACACGCCTGCGGGCTCTACGAGGCCGCCAGGGACTTCGTCCACGCCGACATTCTTGCCGGCAACGACGCCATCCTGGTGGACACCGGGCCGGTGATGGGAGGGGTGCGGCAACCAAGCCAGCCGGGAAAGACCGACGAGCGGACGGGCTTCATCCTCCAGGCCCATGCCTACCAAGACGCCCTGGATGCAGACGTTCTTGTGATGCACGATGGCATCGGCAACGACTTCCTGGCCCAGGTCCGGCAGCCGGTCGTTCTAGTCCTGCATGGTCGGCCGGACGAGTGTTTTCGGCCGGAGTATAAGGGCCGCGGGCCGAACGCTTACAGCTTCGTCGCCACGGTCTCGAAGTGGCCCAGGGTGGCCAAGGTCGTGACCATGTGGAATCTGCATGAGCCATTCTGGAGGCCAGTCGTTCCCAACGAGAAGCTCGTCGTTGTCGAGCCCCCGCCGATTGACGAGACGCAGTTCAGCGCAGAGGGTCCGGTCCATCTGATTCCTCCCAACGTCCGGGGGGAGTTCAACCTGTTGGTGGCCGACTCCTGGCGGGAAGTGGACCCTTACGAGGTCATGCACGGGGCCTTTCTTGCCGGTGAGCGCATGAAGGGCCTCAAGGTCCACGTCTACGCCGTCGAGCAGACCACCAGCAAGACGCTCGGACTGTGGGAGCATCTCTTCGCGCACATGCGAACCTTGGGAATCCAGGGCGAGGTCTGGACTCGGGTTCCGGACATGGCTTCGGTCTACCGGTCCATGGACTGCCTTTTGACTCCGCACTCCATCGTGACCAGGGTGGTCGGTGAGGCGCTCTCCTGCGGAACGCCGGTTATTGCCGGGCCGGCCTGCGAGTATTCTCAGTGGCGCGTCCATCCGGGCGACCCGGACGCCGTGGCCGACGCCATCGAGGAGGCGAGCAAGAGTCGCCAGCGCGTCAAGACCAACCGCTTCGACCTCAAGCCGTTCGGGTTGAAAATGAGCGCGGTCTACAAGGAGGCGGTCGAATGTCGATAGTCACCTACGGCTACGGGTCCGGCCTGGGCTCGATAGCAGCGGCCAATCCGCCCGACGTGGTCGCTACCGTCATAAACGCCACGACCATCCGCCTGACCATCACCGGGGCCGCCGGCGTGACCGTTCGGAGCTACTACTCGACCGTGTCCCTGGCGGGAGAGCCCTGGACTGCCGGCGGAACCAGGAGCGGCAACGGAACCATCGACATAACCGTGGTGGAGGGCGTTCAATACTATCTGTGGGTTCTGGCCGACAACGGCGTGTTTTCCATCCCATCGAACCTCATCGAAATGAACACGTCGGCCGGCTCGGGGACCGCCCGCATCATCGGGTTCGGGTTCCCCAAGCTCATAGCGCAGCCGAAGACCAAGGTGGACGCGCTCGGGGAAGTCTTCATCGAAGCGCAATACTACCTGGGGCCGCTCACGCTCGAACAGGCCAACCTAGAGAACGGAGACTATCTCCCGGCTGACGCTCTCCATGAGATAGTGGCCAACACCTGGGAAATCATCCGGTCCAGGCGCAAGAAGTTCCCTAACTCTAACGCCGAGGTCGCCATCTGTCAGGCGCGGGCCGTGAGACAATACGAGGAGAGCGGACCGACATGAGCAGGAAAGCAGGTTGACCATGGCGCTCCAGGAGATAATGGGCTCACGTCGTCAGACGACGACCGCGACCAGGCTGACCGTCATTCGGACTTGGGAGTGCCTCAAAACCGAGGTCACGAACACCGGCGGAAGTTCCTGGTTGGGCGTTGGCATCACCCTTCCAGCCAAGGGCGACGCGCTTGGCTATGGTACCTGGACCAACAAGGTTCAGCCGCGGCTCCAGTATCTCTCTCTGGCTCCGCACAAGACCCGGAAGAAGACCTATATCATTGGCCACTACGGAGCGCCCATGTGCCAGGGCGCGGCCGTCGGGACCAGGGTGGAACTCACCGACTCCCAGGTTCACAGCGTCCGCGACACTGGTTACTGGTCGGGATATCGAAAGTGGTCAACGCCGGACGCCGATATCGTCACCAACCGGGCGGCGGTCATGCTGGCCTCCTGGACGGTCAACGGCATCACCATGCTGCCAAAGAGAACGTCGGTCTCTCCGGACTTTGGCTGTCCCGGAACCTCCATCATCACCGGTCACTTTGATAGCAAGGAGAACCCCTACAACTTCACCAGCGACAAGGTGAGAATCTCCATCAAGACAGACGCGACGTGGGTCCGGATGAAGAAGGACATAGATGGCCTTTGGGTCAACGGAGCGGAGGACGCCGACCTAAGAGCCAGCATCCGCTACAAGCCCGTCAAGGGTTCCGACTTGAAGGTTAGAGCTCGCACCACGGTCTATCTAAAAACGGCCTATGCCCGCGGCTCCATCGTGTGGAACAACCTCAACGGCAACGTCGGCAAGTTCAACACCAACGCCTGTGAAAACATTTGCGACGCGAAGGCCAAGGAGCTGCTTCTTTTGGGCGTTGACATTCCCGAGACCTTCCTTCTGGACGCCAACAACACGGTCATTCCGGTAGTGTTTACCGTGGCTTTCAAGAAAGGCGGATGGGACCAGGACGATGATGGGGTGACACTGGCTTGCGCCAAGTTCCAGCGGAGGATTCGCCAGGACTACGTTCTGCATCCGACAGACACCGGCACTGGAACCCGCCAGTGGACGGCCAGGGATGGGACGCCGCTGGCCGGAACCGACTCCGGACCGACCACCACAACCAACGCCAGAACGAGAACGGTCCTCACGGAAGTCAAGATTACTGCAAACGAGAGCAGAACCCCGTTCGATGATGCCGCGCAGCCATTCGACGACCTCAACGATGATGTATATTGGGGTGGCTAGAAATGGCTGACGAAAACACCGTCCAGGCCCTGGTCCGGGCGTTCCGCGAGCTCGCCGAGACTGACCTTCCGGAACTCGACTCTGATTCTGGTCAGGCGGAGAACTATCTCTACCGGTTCATCGAGAAAATCCGGGAGTTGGCCTACGACATTCCGGACGAGAACGCGGAAGAGAGCAAGAACCCCCCAGGCTATGAGGAACCCGATGGGCGCTCCCCGGACCTTACGGGAGAAGTGACCGAGCTCCGCGGGCGTCTTGACGACCTGGAGGAGCACTTCGCCGGCGGGAAGGAACAGAGTGGAGAGCAAGAGATAGCCAAGCTCCAGGCCACCATCAACTCCGGAAGCTCCGGGAACGTGAAGCTCTGTGACATAATGAGCGGCGTCCTGACCGAGTATGGAGACGCCTTCTCGGCCATGAACATCGGCCCGAGCACGGCACCGAGCGGAGCGTATGTCCTTCTCCAGCGTTCCGACCAGAACACGATGGTCTTCCAGTATGCGGCGGCGGGCTCCGGGACCATCGGCCCCAACACCGGGGTAATCAGCTCTCAGACTCCAGTGGCTGGCGCGGCTGGAACCGTCAAGGCAACCGACGCGGCCGACGGGCTCAAGCTCTTCAAGACCCCGGCCGATGGAGCCGTGGTGGCCGAAAACAATTATGCGACGGTGGAATTCGTTGTCGGTGGCGCTGGACTCAGGGCCAAACTCGGTTCAGCCCTGGGTTCTGCCTCTACCGGCATTGGTGTCCGAACCGGCGACGGCCTGACCATCTACAATCCAGGAGTCCCAACGGACAACAAGCTGGTGGTGGTTCTGGCGAATCCAGCGCTGGACTATCCGGCGCTCGGGTTCACCTTGAGCGGCGAGCTCAAGGTGCTCATCAAGGAAGTGGCTGGAGTCCAGCAGGGCATTAGCAAGGACACTAACGGCTTATTCGCCCTGGTGGACGACTCCACCATCAAAATCAATCCTACCACTGGAGCCCTCTACGCGATAGGCGGTGGTGGCGGTTCCCTGGCGGACAACACCGGAGTCATTTCGTCGGAGACTCCGGCGGTTGGAGCGGCTGCAACTGGCAAGCGCTCCGACGCCGCGGATGGCGTGAAGCTACGGAAGAACATCACTCCGGCCGCCATTTCCGGTATGCATTTCGGTTCGGCGTCGAGTGGCCTCCAGAATCAGATTGCCGGGGCCGCTGACGAGGACGCCGAACGTGCGGCTACGGCCAACAAGGACACGGATAACTCCACGGTTAGAGCCACCCTAGAAGTCGTTCCGGGAGCGTTGCCAAATGGCGGTGAACAGGTCAAGCTGATGAAGTCGTTTTCCACCGGTGACGAACAGAAAGCCAAGTTGCAAGCTGGAGCATCCGGCCTATATGTTCCCCTCAACGACGATGGCTTACAGAACGCCAGCGGCAAGATTGCCCTGCCTACCGGAACGGCGGGCCAAATGCTCTACCATAACGGAACGCGGTGGGTGGTGGTCGCAGCCGGGTCAGAAGGCCAATTCTTGAAATTTGTCTCGGGAGTTCCGACTTGGTCTGCGGCTCCGACAGCCAAGTGGAAAGCGAACGCCTGACATGGCCTATACCTACGCGACCATGTTTCCAGTGGAGGTCGGACACGACTTCTACGCGGACCAGTTGAATTTCATCCGCACGGCGATAAGTCGTCGAGCCACCCTGTCCGGGGCCACCGTCACTCTTCCGGCAGTCATGGCCGATGATGAGGTTATTGATACCGACGACGTGCTCTTTTACGACTGGTTGCTGGCGGCCCGGACGGCAGTTGAGACCATCTTGCTGGAGGACTTCTTCCACTACTGGTATCCGTCTGTGTCGCCCGGTGGGTACAAGGGGTTTGGCTACACATGGACCAAATCCATCGTGCTCACCTACGTCCATGCAACGTGGTCCTCAACCTACAAGCCAGCCAGCACCACGACGAACTGGTATCCATACACGCCATCGGTCAGTACCAACGAGTTCTATCGTGGCTATGTGAACGAACTCTACTATGTGCTGGAATGCTTGAGCATCTACGAAATCGCCAACACCATTCCGGCAACCGGCAACGCTCAAGATGCAAAATCCGGAAATGCCACCGACACGGGTGGAAGCCGGTTTACTGCATACACCAATTCGTGGGTAAACTTTTTTGCGGCAAGTTACGCCGCTCAGACCGGGGCGAACCAAGCGATGGCACGGGTCCATTATAGCAAGAATTTCAACCCTCCGTATTATGCATCGTCAACGGTAGACAATCAGAAAGTCACGGGTGGGCACATTGTCATTCCGGACGAAACCTATGCGCTCATTCAACTCTTCATTCCGTGGCGAGATATGCAGGGGGGTGCCGGTGGACACCTGACCCGGTCGGTGGCTTGCACCGAAGGAACCAACGTGGCCGAGTTCGGCGGCGTCTGGACCGGCAATAATTGGAATGGCTTTTACCGGGTCACGGGCGACTTCGATAACGAGACTATTCACATGGTCTACAGTTGGCCGAGCATGGACACAGCCTCATGGGGTTACACTGGAGACGCCGACGACGACAATTCCAAGTACACGTTCCCGCGTAACCCGGCCAGCGCCGAGTACGAAGATAAGCATTGGGGGCGCTCCGGATTCGACGGGTACTGCAACAGTGCCTATCCCACATCGTGGGCGGCTTGAGGAGGAGAATAACATGGCCTGGGACATACTTGGCAGGGAACTTCAAGAAGAGCAGGCTGACTATCAGCAGGGCTATCCAAAGTTTCGGCGTGGACGAACTGTCTACGCTCCCCAGGTCAGGCGGAATGCACCGCAGTCGATGGGCTCCATATCCCAACCGGACCTAGTGAACCCGCCCGTGGACGTGCTTGGAGCGGTGGGCAGGACCAGGCCGCCGGCCAACGGGGTCGTTCCTCAGCCTCCTGCCGGACCGGAAGAGCCGTCGCTCGCCGTCCAGGTGGCCAGGACCAAGCTGACTCCGGTTCCGATTCCAGGCATGGAGGGCGGGGTCCAGTGGAGCCCAAGCATCCGCCAGACGGCGCAGCCAGTCGAGGGCGGGGCCACGGTAGAGATTCCCCGAATTCCCATTCCGCTGCCGGAGGAGCTCGCGGCTCAGCGGCATGAGGAGCTCGGGCGCAAGCTGGCCGCTGGAGAACCAGCCTGGAGCGTCCAGGGCGAGCCGGTCCCCATCGACTGGATGAAGACGGGCGCTCCGGGCATGGCTCCCCTGATAACTCCCGAAGCCGCTCGTCCGCTGGCGGCTCCTCCGCCTCCGCAACCGGAAGGGACTGCCGAACCTGTTCCGGTCGGCGCGGTGGTGGAGACCCGCCCCGGTTCCTACGTCGGCTCCAAGGCCCCGAGCATGGAAGCCTACACCAAGGCAACGCGGGAAGCCGGGCAAGTGGCCACTCCCGAGGAGGAGGCCCAGGCTTACGACCTGCGTGGAGCCCAGGGTCTCAAGGACATTCGCAACCCGGCCACCAGGGAGGTCGTCAGGGCCATGCTGGCGCAGCGTGGGGCAGAGAAGGCCCGCAAGACCGAGGAGGGCATGGTCACGGTCGAGAAGACCCCGCCGGTCGAGACCGAAATCGGCACCGTCAGCGGAACGGAAGTCCGCTTGCCCAAGGCCGAGGCCCAGCGCTACGAACGCGAGAAACGTCAGGCTGCGGCCACGGCTGACAAGGCCGCCCAGGCCGAAATCACGGCCGCCGCGGATAACGAGTCGGCCGCCCGCTCCGCACTCCAGGAGGCCGAGAAGCCGGAGAACTACTCCGAGGAAGGCGTGGCCAAGGCCAAGGCCGCCCTGGAATCAGCCAGACAGCGGCATGACCAGGCGCTGAACGCCAGGAGGGACGCGCTGCGGGGAACCAAGCCGGAGGCGGTGGACGTATCTGGCCGTCCGGCGCATCCGCTGGTAGCCGAGGCCCAGGGGAACTCTGAAATGATGAAGTCGCTCCAGGTCGCCAGGAAGTTCCGCGGCGAACGTGGTATTACCGACCTGGAGAAGTCTCTCGACTCGAAGTATGTTCCCGAGTTCATGGAGGTTCCAAGAAGAGAGGTCGTTGTCGGGGACAATGGCAAGGCCGTCCTGGACGCTGCCAACAACCCGGTCTATCAAGTGACCGGCGTTGACAATGTCCAGAAGCGGGACGTTGCCGCGGTCTTTGACGTGGATGCAGAGGTTCAGCGCTTCTCGAAGTCCATGGGCCATCCGAACGTCAAAGTCAACCGTGACGCTGCCCAAGCCGCGGTGTTTCTCTGGATGAGCCGCAACTCGGAGATTCCTTCGGTGAAGGCGGCCATCGACAAGTTGAACGAGAATCCAACTGCCGCATGGAAGGAATACATGGGAACGACCCCCAAAACGGTCAAGGGGCCGATGGAACAGGTTCCGCCAAGTGCGCCAGCAGCAGCGCCGGCAGCCCCAACGCCAGCGCCGGCGGCAACTTCTTCCGGAATGGAGGAGGTCGTAGTTGTCCCCAACTATACGGGTCCGACCTACGCGGGCGAGCCTGGGCCTGGAGGTTTGCCGGCTCCAGGTCTGAAACCCCCTGATGCTCCTGTCGGAGGCGGTGAGTTATCAGAGGCGGACGCTGCCAAGTTCCTTGAGGCATATGGCAACGACACTCAAAAGGCGTGGGAAGCTGCCAAGAAAGCAGGCTGGAAGGCCGCCAAGCCGAAAGGGAGGGCGAGATAATGTCGGTTTTCGACAGAGTCCTTGAGAAGCAAGCGAAGGGAATCCCGCTCTCGAAAAACATTCTGGAGTCTCCGGATAATCCGGAGTCTTCCGTGGCAGTTGCTCCCATGCCACCGATTGCGGACCTGATGAGGCCAGCCGCTCCGGCACAGTTGCTGCCAACGCCAACGCCTCCGCCTCCTCCGCCTGCTCCACCACCCGTGCCAAAGACGCTTCCCCCGATGGCTCCAAAGGGATTCGGCGAGTCGTATGTTGGCCCGGAACAAATGCTCCCGGCGGCTCCAAGCCAAATGCCGCAAGAAGAGTTCGGAGCCAGCACTCGATGGTCCCGCTACTCCCCCACAGAAGAACCTCCGGAGCCCGAGGAGGGTCTTCCGCAGGAGTTTATGAAGGCCGCAGCCAAGACTGCTCAGAATGTTTCGGCTGATATCACCAGGCTCAACGTCCTCAACAACCTGGACGCAAAGGAGTCCTATCGTGCTGTCCGCGAGAAGCTCTTTGGTCAGCGCCAGCCAACCAAGGAGGAGAACGACATAGCGGAGTCCGTCACCACCCTGATGCACATGAGCGCCGAAAAGCAATTCGGCGGAGACCGCAAGGTTTGGAAGTTGGCCGGGCAATACGCCGAAGAATACGCCAAGGCCGGCAACACCACTGACATTTCAATTCCCACAGAATTGGCCGAGTTATCCGATGCCGACCGCAAGAAGTTCCTGACCTACCTCTTCGAGCGCACATTGAAGGCTCAGGAGAGGGGTGGCATGGCTAAGTTTGGAGTCTCCGCGCTCCGGGGGGCGGAGTCTGTCGGCAACGCCTTCGTGGGGTTCTGGACAGAGTTCGGTCCAGCAGAGTGGCGCAAGATGCAGGATGAGCGAGCCAAGAAGCTATCCGCGGAGCTGAACTCAACCATAGCGACCATTCGGACATGGCAGAAGAAGCATCCGGAGGCCATGCCTCCGAAGCCGTCCAGGCAGGACACCGTTCTGGCCGGAGCCACCGGTGGTATGCCTTCGATGTTCACCGAGTTCATGGCTGACCGCAACGACCCGCCCGAGATTCGGCAGCTAAAGGAGCTCTACTGGAAACAGAAACGCACTTATGACCAGTGGAAGAAATACCTGGACGACGACGAGGCGCAGAAGCGCGACGTGGAGCGCATCCGGAGGGATATCAAGGGGGTCGTTGAGTCCAAGGACGTGATTGAGGGCGGGAATTGGGCTGAACAGGGCCTCTATGACTTGGCTGCCATGGGGCCTAACTTCGCCGCGGGAGGGGCGTTGAGTGTGCTCAATCCGCTGGCCGGAGTGGCGTGGTGGTCCATGCAAATCGCCCCCGGCACCCTGGACGACCTGCGAAGGGCCGGAGTCAAGATTGACGATACCACTCAGTTCGCGGCCCTGGCTGGCTCGGTTCCAGAGGCGGTTGTCGAAAACCTCCAGTGGAGAACTTTTTCGGCTCCCTTCAAGACCGCCTTGAAGCAGAAGATTCGGGCTGGCATGAAGGACTATCTCATCAAGTGGGCGAAGGAAAGCGCCAAGGAGTGGACAACCGAAACCGCCGAGGAACTTATCCAGGGCGTCATAAATATAGCTACGCGAGAAATCGCTTCGGCTTCCCAGGGCCAGGGTCTGGTCATGGAGCAGGAAGCCAAGAATCTCACCAACGAAATTCGCCGAGCTGCGGTCTCGCTGGGTCTCCTGATTGCTCCGGGGAGGGTCTTGAAGGGCGCAATCGGAGCGCCAGGAGCTTATCGTGGTGCTCAGGAGGGTGAGTATGAGAAGAAGGCCGCCGCCTTGCGCGAGGCCGGAGTCTCGGAGCAGGCCATCAGGATTCAACTGGCCCATCTTGAAGGACCGATAACCAACAAGCGAGGACTGCCCACTCCGGAAGATATGCAGCAACTCTGGATAGAGCAGAAGTTGGAGCGAATGTTCCCGAAGAAGCGGCTGGAGGTTGAGGGAGAAGTTCAACCCGAGGCCAAACCGGCAACTCCAGAAGACGTGACGCCGCAAGTCAGTCCAGCTCCGGAGCCCGTCGCTCCGGGGACACCGGAAGCCGCTCGACCTGCGACAATCCCCCCAAAGGCCGAAACGGCTCCGGAAACTCGCGCCCCAGGGCGGGAAGCTCCCTCACCGGAAGCGGTGGAAGTGGCCCCGTCCGAGGGCCGGGCGCAACCCCGGCCGGTCGCGGTGGAGCAGGCCACGGCGGAAATCAAGGCAGAGCTGGCCAAACCGGTTCCGACCGAGAGGCCGGTCGAGCAGATGAGCGGCAAGGAGCTCGTCCAGAAGGCCCGCAGCCTGGGCATCAAGGTCCAGGGCGAGCTCCTGGCCCCGACCAAGCTCCGGGCCGAGGTCAAGCGCCGGATGGAGGCCCCGCCGGCCGTTCCGGAGAAGGCTGTCGCCGTTCCCCGTGAAACGCCTCCGGCTCCAGAGGCCCCGAAGCCTGCCGCCACCCCGGCGGAGCGCAAACCCCTGCCGGGAACGACCATCACTCCCGAGCAACACGAAGAGCTCCGGACGATGATGGAGTCAACTAACGTGTTTTGGCACGATATCGAGGCTTCCCTGGGCAACAGGCAAATGGATATCAATCGGCCTGAGCATTTAGCTATCGCATATCGCTACATGAAGCGCAAGTTCCCGGAGCTCCAGGCGCAGATGGCCGGCAAGGCCCCGGAGGCCCCGAGGGCTCCCGCGGCACCCGCAGCGCCCGAAGTCGCCCCAGCGAAGCCCGTGGAGGCGGCGCGGCCCGCTCCTGCGGCTCCCGAGGCCGCGGCGGTCGCGCCGGCGGTTCCAGCGGCATCGGTGGCTCCTCCGGCGGCCCCGGAGGCACCAAGGGCTCCGGCGGCGGCCCCGGCAGTCCCGGCGGCCGTCACGCCCCCCGGTCCCAAGGTTGCCCCGGCGGCCCCGGAGTTGGACTGGAAGACCGCCAGGGCCGGCAGCACCTACGCCAGCCCGGTCAGCGGCCAACCCATGCAGGTCATGGTCCGCAAGCTCCGCAACAAGGCCGAAGCCGAGACTTACGCCGAGGCCGTCGGCGGCCAGACCATGATTGACGGCCCCCGGTCCTGGGCCGTGGTCAGACCTATAACGGGAGCGCAACTCTCTGGCGCTCTTCGCGGTCGGTCAGAAGATGAGTATCGCCAGCTCGCTCAGCGGGCCTTCCCTGGCCAGGAGGATACCGTCGAGGCCGTTATCGCCATCCAGAAGGCCAGGGCCGTGGTCCATGGCGTGGACCCGGAAGTGCTGTTCCGAAAGTGGATTGAGGACGTTCGGCAAACTCCGGCCGACCAAGTTCCCCCTGGTTCCTACGATGGCAAGAGCCCGCAGCGCCAGGTCGAGGAGCTGGCGGCCCAGGACGCTCCGCCGGCGAAGCAGCTTGAACCGGAAGTCGCCAGGGCGCTCCGGACCGGAGACGTGAAGCTGACCCCGTCCTACACCCTGCCGGCGGGGGCTCGCACCGTCAACAACGTGGAGCAGGCTGCGAACCTTGTGGCTGGCATCCGCGACTTCGCCCAGGAGCGTTTCTTCATCGTGGCCACCGACGGCCCCGGCAACGTGCTTGGCGTCGTGCAGGCCGGCATCGGCTCGACGACCGGGGCAATCATCCACCCGATAAGCCTGTCCGCGGCCCTGTCGATTCCGGGCGTCAGGAAACTCTACGGTTTGCATAACCATCCATCCGGAGACCCGAAGCCGTCCCTCGACGACATGGCGCTCGGTGAGCGCCTTCGAGACTTGGCCAAGGCGGCCCGCGTGCCTCTCCATCTGGCCGTGGTTGGCGAGTCCAAAGGTTACGACTTCACCGACCGGATGATAGAGTTCGACCTCAAACCCGAGAACGTCGGGACCGAGATTCCGATTCTCGACCGGACGGGAATCAGCGGGCTCGGTCTGGTCTATCCGCGACCGATGCGTACGCCGCAAGACCTGGAGCCCATCATCCAACACCTTGGGAACCGGACCGGCATCATCCTGGCCGACCAGAAAAACAAGCCGGTGGGGTTCGTTGCCCTGACTCCCAATGAAATGCTGGCCTTCCGGAGGGGTCCGGCCGGCAAGATGCTGCCCGAGATTCACAGGGCCAACGCCATAGCCGGCTTCCTGGTCCTGCCCGAGGTTCCCGAAAACCAGGCCCGGAAGGTGGCCGATAACGTCAGCAAGTTCCTGACTCAGGCCGGACTTCGCCTGACCGACGTGGTCTATGGTTCCAAGGAGAACCGCCAGTCATACACTGGCAGGGGATTCGAGATTGAGAAGGGTGTTGACTTCGCCCAGGGTCCGGCGGTCCGTCGCCAGCTCCTGGCGCTCCATAACCTCAGTGGCGAGAACGTCCTCCACGCCATCAAGCTGGGCGGCATCCCCGTTCCGTCCCTGGGCATCACCAAGGCCGGCCTGCCCTTCGAGGGCTACGGTGAAATCACGCTGATATCCAGCCCGGAAATGGTCACGCCGAGCCGGATGGCCAAGGTCTACGGGTCGGACATTTACTCTCCGCGCTACCCGAACGTCCGCGTCCGCTTCAACAAGTCGGAGACGGAGAAACTTGGGGCCTACCTGGACGAGGTTGTGAAGCGATATCCAGGGACAAAGTCGGGCTTCGCGGGGAAGCGTCCCGGCTTGACGGAAGCCTGGGACATAGCCCAGCAGGCGGAAAGTTCCGATTGGGACCGCACTCTCTCAGAGTCGCTCCTAATGAGAATCGCCTACATGGAGGAGACCGGTCAGGCTAAACCCGAGTGGCGCACGATGGGCCGGGACGACCTCCTCAGAGACGTTCACTGGTATGACCATCCGGACGGTCAGGCGACCTTCAAGGAATGGGCCATGGGCCTACCCGACCGGCTTGGCATGGTCACGAAGGAGGTCGTCTGGCAACAGCGTCCGGACCAGGACAACGGCCGCTATGTCGCCCACACCATGGAGAACGTCACGAAGATGCTCAGGCGCAAGCTCCGCTCCGGCGAGGGCTTCAACTACGGACCCGGCAACATCAGGGCGCTGGTGACGCCGCAGTTCAGAAGTCTGGCCGGCATCCGCAAAGCGGCCGGGCAACTTGTCTCCAAAGAGGACATAGAGAAGACGAAGGACGAGGCCGGCAACGAGTTGGTAGCCCTGGCCAACGAGGCGCACCCCTACTTGAAGTATGCTCGCGGCTTCGGCGACCTGGACGCCTTTACCGAGCACATAGCCGAAGGCGTCGAGACCGGAGGATGGAGCAGGGTCTGGAGCGAATACTACGACAACCTCCCGCAGGAAATCAAGAACAAGGTCTATGACTACCTCAACAAGCTCCGGGGCCTGCCGACCGAATACTTCGAGGCCAAGATTCTCCGGCCGGTGGGGGTCAACGAGTTCAGCCACGCGGTCGTTCCCAAGAACGCCAGTCAGGCGGTGAAGGACGCCCTGCGGACCAGGGGCATCCCCATCACCGAGTATGACCCGAGCGTTCCGGGCGACCGGGCGGCGAAGGTAGGCCAGGCTGGCGAGCAGTCCGGGCTTCTCTTCCAGTCGGAGCTGGGCTTCTACTCCGGGACGGCGAAGGCGGTCGAGAACCTCCGCCAGATGGCCATGCCGGCGAGCCAGTTCCGCAACTGGCTGGCCAAACAGCCGGGCGTGAAGCAGGAGGAGCTAGACGACCTTGGGCTTCTGGAGTGGTTGGAGACCAAGGTAGACGAGCTGGTGTCCAAGGCCGAGGTCTTGAAGTTCATCGAGGACGGTGGCCCGAAGCTGGAGGAGGTTCGGACCTGGGGAAAAGCGCCCGTGGCCTACGAGGACTCAGCTAAGCGTCTTGAGGACGCCGGGTTCACCATCGAGACCGACGAATACTTTGGAACGACCGTCTACCGTCCAGATGGAACCAAGGTCGAGCGCATCCAGTTGACTGCGGAGCAGCGCCGCGACGTGGAACTCCTTGACGAGGGAGTGGAAACCGAGGGCGAAGGCGTCAAGTTCAAGGGCTGGACGGTTCCGGGCGGAGAGAATTACCGCGAGGTCCGCGTCACGCTTCCCCAGCCGCTGCCATTCGGGAAAATCGAGCCGGACGCCAAGGCGCTCGCCGACTACAAGACCGAGTGGGAACGGGCTGAGGACGAGGCCATCAAGGCGCGGGACGCGGCACAGAGAAGCCTATCAATCGAAGCGGGAGACCGCGAGGAGCGGGCAGACCAGGCGCTCAAGGCCATCCATGAGAAGATGGTCAGCGAGACCGCCCTCCGGATGGGGCCACAACAGACCATGCCGTTCCGTGCCGGACATTGGGACGAGGCCAACGTCATAGCGCACTTCCGCCTCACCGACCGGAAGGTCGATGGCAAGCGCGTCCTGTTCATCGAGGAGATTCAATCCGACTGGCATCAGAAGGGGCGCGAGCAAGGCTACATGGACGTTCCCCGGTTGCAGAAGGCGAACTTGCGCCGCAAAGATATCGGCAACGAGATTGGCAGACTCCAGTCAGAGCTCAAACAGATGGGGCTCAGTGCGGAATTCAAGACGGCGTGGCGGGGAGCCGAGAACGTCCTGTCCTGGCGCGACAAGCGTGGCGGAATCGTCGGGTCCATCGACGGCCAGTTCCGGGTGTCCATCAGCGACCGGGCGGAAACCTCTCGGGAAATCGTCGAGCGAATCGAGACGATAGCCGACCTCCAGCGGCAACTTGCCGACCTGACTGAGTTCTCCAAGGCAGAGAGCGCCAAGATTCCGCCCGGACCCTTCAAGCGAACCGAGTCCTGGACCATGCTGGCCTTCAAGCGCATCCTGCGGATGGCTGCCGAGCAGGGCTATGACTCCGTCGCGTGGACTCCTGGCGACGTGCAGGCCAACCGCTACGACCTGAGCCAGCAGATTGATACGTTGCGATACGAGGACGCGGGCGAAGGGAAATACAGCCTGTTCGCGGAAAAGGGTGGCCGCACCATCCTGGAACGAAAGGAAATTCCAGCGGCCGAACTTTCCGGCGTGGTTGGTAAAGATGTAGCCAAGCGCATCCAAGCGGGAGAGGGAAGAACGGACGAAGAGGGAGCCAAGTATCTAACTGGATTGCAGCTCCAGGTTGGCGGCGAAGGCATGAGGTCGTTCTACGACGTGATGCTGCCCAAGGCCGTCGGCAAATACATGGACAAGCTGGAGAAGGGCACCATCGTCAGGAAACCCGCGCCGGCCGCGCCTCAACAGGTCTACGAGAAGGTTGGCAAGGCTCCTCCAGCCGAGAAGATGGACGAGACCACCTACCGGGTCGTGGACCAGTTCGCTCGCTATGAACCGAAGTCACAGACGTGGCGCATCTTCAACCGTGAGGGCCTGCCCCGCCTTGGGACCGGCTTCGTCTCCAGGGAAGACGCCATCAAGTGGATGCAGGACTACTACACTCCGCGGGGATGGTTCGTCGGAGACCCGGCCAAGCCGACCGAGTTCACGGCCGGCCCATACGACACCGAGGGGGCAGCCAGAGAGGCCGCCAAGCAGGCGCGATTCTCGGGGGCCACGGTCTGGTCCGTGGACCTCACCCCCGGCATGAAGGACCGCATCCTACAGGGTCAACCACTCTACCAGGGCAACCGCGGCGCGGTCTGGTTCAATCCCGACACCGGCCGGGCGGTCATTCACGCCTTCGAGTCGGCCGACCGTTCGACGCTCGTCCATGAGACGGCCCACATCTTCCGCCGCGACCTGACTCCGAACGAGCTCCGGACGGCCGAGAAGCTCTATGGCGTCAAGATGGGCAAGACCTGGACGCGGGCTCAGGAGGAGCGCTTCGCCAGGGACTTCGAGAAGTATCTCCAGACCGGCCGGGCTCCACTCAATAACCCGACGCTCAAGGGCGTCTTCGAGAAGTTCAAGACGTGGTTGACGGCCATCTACGGCAAAATCCGTAGCCAGCTTGCCCCGGAAAAGGTCGCCTTCTTCGACGCCATGCTGGGCAAGCCGCCCATCAGCGAGAACGAGAAGGCGGCGCTCCGGCTAGCCAACGACCCCAAGGCCCTGGAGAAGCGGTTGAGGCAAGCACTCAAGCACCTGGGGGCTGGGGCGGGATATACGTTCGACTTCGCCGGCAAGCGCATGGTCTCCCCGGACGGCGCAAGGGCCATCGTCTGGAAGACCAGGCGCTACCCGAGCGAGCCCGAGAGCTACGAGAACCAGCAGACCACCGTTGGCACCTACGAATCTGTCACGCTTGTAGGAACTCCAGGATATAAGCCGACCCCCGAGGGTCCAGGAGTGGCCCCCAAGGGCATCCCGGCCAAGACCGAGCACTATAAGGGTTTCGTCATTCGGACCGAGCAGAAGGGCGGTGGGTTTACGCTCGTTGACCCTGACGGTTTCGCCCGACACTTCGGCAGCAAGAAGGAGGCTATGGCCAGGGCTGACGAGTGGCTGGCTCCAGGCAAGCCCGCGCCCGAGGTCGCTCCAACTCCGACCGCGAAGCCGACGACCCGCGAGGAATGGGAGGCCCGTCGCGCCGCCATCGAGGCCGAAATCAAGAAGGCCAGCGGCGAGGACATGAAGGTTGCGAATCCGGAGGCGGAGGTTCTCGAAGCGCTCCGGGACCAGGAGTTGAGCGCCAAGCAGCTCGCCGAGAAGCTCGGCAAGGATATCGAGGACGTGGCCAGCGTAATGACCGACCTGGAAGACCAGGGCCTCCTGACCCGCAAGGGTTCGGCGGTTGGTTCCGGCTGGGGCGACGAGACCACGGCCAGGGCCGAGTTCCGCCCGTTCAACCTGGACAACTCCATGCTGGAGGTCGGCATGGAAGTCGAGTCGTCTGGTGGCGAGCGGTTCCGCATCACCAGGGCCGACGAGGAGGGCGTCTTTGGCCAGTCGGTGGAGAACCCCACGGTGCTCCTGGACCTGGACGCCGAGTTCCCCGAGGGTATGAAGTATCGGCGCATCAAGTGGCAGCCGGACCCGAACACCATCCCGCTTCCAGGGATGGAGGTCGAGGGCGAGAAGGTTGCCGCGGTTGCTCCCGCGCCCGCGCCCGCGCCCGTCGAGGCCGCTCCGGAAGTCCCGGAGGCTCCGCGAGTGGAGCGCCCGAACGGGCTCGACTCGTTCCAGTGGGACACGCTCAAGACGGCTCTGGTCAACACGGGGACCGACGCAAAGACGGCCAGCAAGATAGTCAACAACATCGACCGGTATCTCTGGAAGGGTGACGCGGCAGAGCTGGAGAGAGTGCTCGGCCGCAACCCCCTCCTTGGCAACTGGTTCCAGCAGACCTTTGGCGTGGCCCCCGCTGAGGTTGCAGCGTGGATGGAGGCCGGCCGTCCGAAGAAGGAGGCCGCGGCTCCCGCTCCAGAAGCGGCCCCTGCCGTGCTGGACCCGCTCCGCGAAATCAAGAAGGTGGTCCTGGCGAACATTGGCGGGGACTACGGCCTTAAGGTGGTCCTGGCGAACATTGGCGGGGACTACGGCCTTCACGTCGATAACGTCCGGAAAATGCCGGCGGACGCCGGCTGGACCAAGGAACAGGTTGACCAGGCGCTCCAGGAGCTGGTGGACTCTGGCGAGCTCCGCAAGGAGGGCTCGTTCTACTTCTCGGTCAGCGCGGAGAAGGGCAAGCAGGCCAAGGGCATGGCGGCCGTAGAAAAGGCCGTTACCGATATCGGCACCATCAACGCCGACGACGTGGCCGTGCTCCAGAAGTTGCGCGGCCCAGCAGACGTAGCCATGCGGTTCTGGGTTGAGAAGGCCGAAGACCCGCAGACCGCTGCCGACGAAATGACACCCATGGCCCTGAGTCCTCTCCAGGAACTTGGCTTTATCGAAGGCCGCAAGGTCACGGAGTCGGGCAAGCGCATTTGGACGGCCGCGAAGTATGCGAAGGTCGCGCTTCCGATGGACCGCTACGTTCCAAGGAATCTGCCCATTCCGGAGACCGACGCCTCCAGATACATCGACAAGGAGAAGCAGCCGAACGCCGCCTACATAACCGGCACCGTGAATCGGCGTCCGGCCTGGACGAACACCCGCGTCCTATTCTTCGGGCCTCCGCCGTCGAAGGCCAAGGCGTTCGCAAACCCTGACCTCAAGATGGGCGACGCGGTCCCGAGTGACCTGGACGCATACCGAGAGGTCGCTCCGACCTACTTCACAACCGGCCAGGACGTGCGCCAGGGGACCATGTCTCCGGGGACCGTGGTGCTGGGCGACCTTGTGACCATCGACTCCCGTTACTACGACTACACCGTCAAAAACTACCCGGACGCCAAGTTCCTCATCCAGAGCGCCGAGCGTCCGGTTGTCGTCCAGCAGAAGGGCAAGGTGGTCGGCGTCATAATGCCCATCCGGCTGCGCGAGGGTGGTGGGGCCTACGCTTCTGATATTGCCGCGGCCATCGGGCGCGTCGCTCCAGCCAAACTCAGTAGCGTCTTCCGCACCGAGGAAACCAAGGCGCTCTTGTCCACGCTGTATCGGGCCGGCCCGAAGTCCAAGGTCACGATAACGCACGGGCCGGAGGGCGAGAAGAAGACCGAGACCTTCGAGGGCATCGAGGAGGTTCCGGGGCTCGTCGCCATGCGCCTGCCGGAGACCAAGGGCTGGGGCGTCGTTCACCGCGAGTCTGGACTGTGGGCGGCCAAGGAATTGGCCACCGAGAAGACCGCCCGGTTCGTAGCCCGGTTGCTCAACAGCACGGGCGTCGATTGGACGAAGACTGGCGAGGAGTTGAACTCGCAGTTCGAGGGCAAGCGCCTGGGCGAGATTGTCGAGGTAGCCACCAGTGGCCGGTGGAAACAGAACAAGGATATCAACACAGACGCCTATGCCTGGGGAAACGCTCCCGAGGGTGTCAAGGAAACCCTGGTTCGGTTCCTGCAAGAGAACCCTGGCATCGTCGAGCACTTCTCCGGCCGCAAGGTCTTCGACGTGGAGTATGCCAAGAAGCTCGCCGGCGCGGTCGAGGCGTTGCCGCCCGAGGTCCGGGCGCGGCTCATCCCGGAGGCCGAATACGAGAAGTCCAGGGACATAGTCAAGGGGTTGCTCTACCAGGGCGCGGTCGGCGAGGAGGCTGGCGAGTTCAAGCCGAAGAGCATCCGGCCGGCCATCGAGGTTATCGCTCGCAAGACCGTCCCGGTCGGCTCCTGGCACTTCGAGGAGGTAGCCCGGAACGCTGACGTGCCGGCCCTGTCCCGCCGCAAAACCTGGAACGAGCGGATGATAGCCGACATGGGGCCAGGCATCGAGCCCTACCTGCCGGATATCTGGTCGGCCATGAAGAAGGACCGGGAGAGCATCCTGGCCGCGGTCAAGGGCAGCGAGGCTCCCCTGACTGAAAAGCCCGAACAGCTCCAGACCGCTCGCCAGCTCCTGGCCTATGCCATGCAGGCCGAGCGGCAGGCCGGCCGCAAGGAGGCCAGGGCCGAGGAGAGACTCGCGGCCAAGGAGGCGGCCAAGGCTGCCGCGGCTCCACCCTCTCCGCTGGAGCAGGTCGAGGGAGCTCCGCCGGTCCTGGAGGGCCGGCAGGTTGGAACTCAGGCCAAACTGGCCGCCGGCGTCGTGAAGCCAAGCCCGGCCGTTCCGGAGCGCCAGGCGCTCAAGGGAGCCATGCGGGCCGAACGCCGCGGAGCCGCTGCCGGCTACCGGGCCGGCAAGCTCGACGCGAAGGCGACCGACGCCGAACTCCTGGACTACGCCAAGAAGTATCTCCCCGAGGGGGAATACAAGGCCGTGGCTCAGATTCTGGAGCGCATCATCAGGGGCAAAGGCACCTTCGGAGCGAAGGCTACCCTGGTGACGGCCGTCAACCGGCTGGCCGACATGGCTGCCCGGCGCGGGGAAATGAAGTCCCTCCGGGAAGTCTTCAAGGGTCTCAAGAAGGCGGACCTCCGGCCGGAGGTTGCGTCCCTGGCCGACGACCTCCTTGGCGGCCGGCTCCTCAAGAATGAGGAAATCCGGTCCCGGATGGACAAGCTGGCGGCCTACGCCGAGCAGACGCTTGGAGACTACAAGGACCGCCTGTTCACCGAGGAGTTTAGAAACCGGATGGACTACGTCCGCCGTGTCCTAGACCAGGCGGAGACGCTCCGCGACCTGACCACCGAGGAGGTCCGCGACCTAACCGGCACGCTCAACGACCTCTTGGAGGCCAACACCAATAGAATCCGCCGGCACTTCGAGGCTAAGGCGGCCGAGCATCAGGCTGACGTGGAGGCGGCGGTAGGCGAAGTAAAGAAAGTCAAGCCCGAAGAGGTCGAGCGCGTCAAGCCGGAGACTGCCGAGGAGGAGAAGCGCCCCGGCATCATCCGGCAGTTGAGCAGCCTGCGGGCCAGACTGAACCTTAGCAACCTCCTGCGGTCGGTGTTTGGCAAGGGTCAGACGACGACCGCGGCCTTCGAGAACCTCTATGAAGCTCAAGGCAAGAGCATCGAGTTCGAGTCCGCGGCGCACAAGACCGTGGCCGACAAGATTCGGGGCCTGGGCCTGAGCGCCAAGCAACTCATGGGCATGAGCCGCGTTCTCCAGGACACGAATTGGGTTGGCAAGGTGGAGGGGTTGGCTGGACTGAGGCCGGGACTCAAGACGGTCAAGGTCGAGCTTCCCAGCGCCAGGGTCGCCAGGGACAATGAGGGCAACGGGGCCAGGGAACTTACCTCCATCGAGTTGACCCCGGCCGAGCGCATGACCATCCTGGGATGGAACCGCGACCCGCGAGTGCGCCAGTGGATAGCCGAGGGCGTGGGCATCCGGCGGCGCGGCAAGGAGGACGCTGGCGTTATCTTCCTGGGAGAGGAAGACTTGCGAGCCATCGAGCGGTCGGCTACCAGGGAAGAGAAGGCCATCATCGACACCATCATGGGACTCTACTCCGGCGAGTTCCGAGAGGCCCTGGACAAGGCAAACTTGGACCTCAAGGGGTTCACGCCGCCGCTGCCCGAGCGCATGTATCCCATCCACCGGTCGGGGATGGACGTGGAGCGCGAGCCCAACGAGTATTGGAGAACCTACGCCGAAATGAACATGCAGCCCCGCCATGCTGGCACGTTGAAGCCGAGGACGGGCGGCAAGCCGGCCATCCTCCTGGGCGACGCCTTCGCCGACTTCGGGGAGCACACCGCCCACATAGCTGCCTACACGCAGAAACAGGCAGCCTTCGACCGGGCTCGCCGGCTGTTCGAGGACAAGGCTGTGCAGACCGAGGTCATTTCCCGGACCAAGAACGGCCGGGAACTCCTGGGTCTCATCAAGGACAAGATTGTGCGGGCCGGCTCCTTCCGTCGTTCTCGGGGCGGCAAGATGAACGCCTTTGTGGCCCCGCTCGTCCACAACGTCCACGGGGCGCTCCTGGTCTACAAGCCGCACGTCGCCATCGGCCAGATGGCCAGCACCAATAAGCTGCGTCTGGAATTCGACACTGGCACCGTCGCCAAGGGCGTCGGCGCTGCCGTTTCAGACCTGGGCAAGGACGCCAAGCGCATCATCGGACTGCACAGCCCGACGCTCCAGCGGCGTATCACCGGCCAGGGCTACGAGCTCCTCACGGCCGGCGTGAACTCGCGCCAGGTTGCCGAGGCGTTCGGTTCCCGCTACAACTACCTGAGCGACCTGGGCAAGAAGTTCATCCAGATGGGCGACAACGTCGTGACCTTCGCTGCCGTCGAGATGGCCAAGATTGAAGGCCGGAACAAGGGCCTCACCGGCGAGGCGCTCGACCGCTACGCGGCCAAGAGGGCCGAGCAGGCTGTCCGGGACACACAGGCGACGGCGGACGTGCTCACCATCAGCAGTCTCATGGACGAGGCCAACGACGTGCAAGCCTACAAGCTGGTCCCAGGCATGATGTTCAACACTGAGCGCTCCAAGACCTTCAACCTGCTCATGCAGGAGGTCTACAAGTATCGGGACTCAGGCAAAACCGTGGCCGACAAGGTCAGGCTGGCCAAGGCCATCCAGGTGGTCGTCGTGGACAACATGCTCTATCGCGCCATCAAGGTCGGCTCCGCGGCTGCGCTCATGGGAATCGCCGCGTTGGTCTTTGGGGCGCGGGACGACGACAAGGACAAGTGGAGCCGGCTGTTCTCCTGGAACCTGCGGAACGTCCTGAGTTCGGACCTGCCTTCGCTCTACCCGGTGGTTGGCGACGTGGGCGGCATGTTGCTCGATGCCACCGTCCGGAAAATGAGGGGCGAGCCGGTGCGGGACATTCTCAAGCAGAACCCGGTGGCCGGCCCTCTGACCCAGGGCATGGAGGGGGCCTCCGATGTTCTCGCCGGCATCTGGCGCTGGAACGAGCCTTACAAACAGTATCGTCCGGAGGGCAAGGGCGAAGTACAGTTCTGGCGGGGCCTGCCGAAACTCACCGAGGGGGTTGGAACGCTCACCGGCCTGCCCGTCCCCGGCGTCCGGCAACTGGCCCGTCCGTTCCAGGGAAGAGAGACCCCGGAATCAGGCTTTAACGCCGGCTACTCGGCTCATCAGGCGAGTCTGCCAACTACCAGTGTCAACAGCGGCGCTATCCTCAACGCGGTCAAGACGATGAAGGAACGCGGGACGACAGTAGACCAGGCCGTTGAGGCCCTCAGAGTCTACCTGGACCAGCAGAAGCGGACCAGGGAGTTCGAGGCCAGGGCGGCCCGCCTACGCGAGGCGTTCAGTCAGTAGCTACTCCCCGGACTCACTCATGTCCGGTTGGGCGGCCTATACGGTCGCCCATTTTATTCCGGAATAGGTCTTGACAGTATCTTGCGCCGTGCTATTATTACTTGTGGAGAAGCGGGGAGTCGAGGCCATGATGAACTTCTACAATAGAGCGGCGCGAACGTCGGGGGCTGCGCTTCATTGGGCCAGATTCCTCTTCTCCAGTCGAGTCTTCCAGTTGGCCAGCCCCCGGCGTTGGTTCCGCTCGGACCTTCTTGACCTGTATATCATCGTGGGGTTCCTATCGCTTGTGACGGGATATCTGGCCTGGGAGGCGTTCAGATGATTTCCGTAGCGGGCCGGCCCGGAGCCGGAACGCAAAGGGGTGGCCGGTGTCGGGCAGCCCATACCGGCGCGGCGGCTACGGCCGGCCACCATGTTCTTCCCCGGAGCGCCCCGATGGGGCCAGCGAGAGCGCATCATCATGGAGTGACGATGTGCTGCACGATTCTCGGTCTGCCAGCTCCGGGTTTGCCATCAACGGGCTTGGCCCGAGGAGTTGACTATGGGACGGTCTAGCAAGTGGTCCGGGAAGTCTTCGACGGCCGTCGAGGTTCTTTACCGAGACGGGGAGTGGTGGCTCCTGGACAGAGTCATTCCCTTCGAGACGGTCAAGGCCGTATGGCTGGAGTTTCCCAAGGCTTTGCAGGAGGTCGAGTATTCCGACGAGTTGGAGTTCCCCTGGGACTTCGACGGCTACTATGACCCAGGCGTTACTTCCGGTCCGCCCGAGCGCTGCTATCCGGAGGAGGGCGAGGACAACCGGACCATCACCGGCTTCTCCATCGGCGGCAAGCCGGCCAGCGAGACACTGTGGAAACTCCTGGAGAAGTCTCACGGCGACCTCCTCCAAGAACGCATTGACGAGGGCAACCTGCCGGAAGGTTACTCCGACGAGCCGGAGCCTCCGGACGACGATGGAGAGGAGGACAGGATAGACGACTACGAAGACGATGGAAGCGACGTGAGTTAGCCACGCACCCGACTGGCCAGCGAACAGAGCCAAGAGCTTCGGGTAGTGGCGCGGAGAAAGGAACCGTGCCATGCAGATTGTGAACTTTCGCCCAGGATTCCACGAAGCCGGCAAGATTAAGATAGGTTGCGCCGGCGAGGAGCGCACCGCTAAGAGCGGTGTCAAATACAACCTCCCACAGAAGTTGGACCACTTCATCGTGACGACCTGCGAGAAGCAGGGGGCCAACTTCAAGCTGGACACCATCATGGCCAAGCTCGGGGAGAAGCCCCGCGAGATTGGCATACGGCTCATCTTCGACAGCATCGAGGAGAACTTCGACACCAGTTACAGTTACTACTCCGGGCATAAGTGCCTCTGCCGTGGTGACGGCAAAGCGGCGACCCGTCGCAAGTATGCCAAGGAGGGCAACCTCATCAAGCTGACCGGCGAAGAGGAGAAACTCGCCTGTCCCTGCGAGCTCCTTGACCCCTCCGAGGACGGCCGCGGGCGTTGCAAGCCTTACGGGATTCTCATGTGCGTCCTGGAGAAGGCCGAACGTGTTGGCGGAGTCTACAAGTTTCGGACCACGTCCTACAACAGCATCCGGGGAATAATGACCTCCCTGGCCTTCATCCGTCAGGCCAGCGGTGGAATCCTCTCCGGCATCCCGCTCTGGCTGACGGTGAGCCCGCGGCAGGTCGAGACGCCGCAGGGCAAGAAGTCGCTGGTCCACATCGTCAACATCGAATACCGCGGCAGCCTGGACGAGCTGATAGCCAAGGGCGCGGAGGTCGCCAAGGTCCGGAGCCAGTCCCAGGTGGCCATGGCCGAGGTCCGCAAGTCCCTTCGGCTCATCAGCATGGTGGATACCACGGAGGACGAGGCAGCGGCAGCCGAGGAGTTCCACCCGGAGACCATGGAGGAGAAAGTCGTTGACGCCGAGTTCGAGAAGGTCGAGCCGGCCGCGGAGCAGGAGCATCCGAAGAAGGGCCAGCCCTACCCCGAGCATGAGGAGACCATGAGAATCGATGAGGAACCCTTGGACCTGGACGACGTTCCGGGCAGCCCGGAGGCTCCTCCGCCCAAACCGGTCAACACTCCTCCGAAGCAGAAGGCTGAGCCGACGCAGCCCAGGCCGCCGGCGAAGTCCACCCCGAAGTCAGCGGGAAGCTGGTGATAGATGAACAGCTACAATCAGAGCACGATGGGCGCGTCGAGTTGCCTGTTCCGCTTCAAGAAACTCCGCGACCGCCATCACAAGACCGTCAGTAGCAACACCATCACGTCAACCGGCCACGCCATCCATGAGTTCGCGGCCCGGTATCATAGACACTGTTGGAAGGCTGGCGTCCAGACCGATATCTCGGTGTGGCGCGGGATTGCCGACGCGGTTCTGGTCGGGTCCGGCCTTCGGAACGAGGACAAGGACGACTTCCTGGCCCTGGCCGAGGGCTTCGTCAACTCGGAAATCATCCCGGCTCCAGAGAAGAACGTGGCTCTGGAGAAGACCATCCATACCAGGGACGAGCGGTTCTTTGGGACTCCGGACCGCGTTGTGCTCATCGACAACGAGACCGTGGCCATCGACGACTGGAAGAGCTGGCGGCGCATCCCGCCAGAGTCCGAGTGTCGCCGGCATATTCAGCTCCCCTATTACGCCATGATTCTCCAGGACAACATGCCGGACCTCAAGACGTTCAACCTGCGGTTTCTGTTCCTGCGCTACGGCCGGGAGACCACCTGGACGCTCGACCGGTTCGACGTGGGCAAGTTCCGGGAGCAGATGGTCGCCGCGGCTGACACTCTGGACGGGATAACCGATTTCCCGGCCCGTGGTGGAGCCGACTGCGTCTGGTGCGAGTTCACCGGTCAGTGTCCGCTGGTCAAGGAGGGCGAGATTGAAATCATCCGGGATATGAAGGAGGCCGAGAAACAGGCTGGCCGACTCTGCGCTCTCCAGGCCAAGGTCAAGGCGCTCACCGGCAAGCTCAAAGACTTCGTCGAGACTGGCGGGCCGGTGGCTGTCGAAGGCGCGATTCTCAACTTCCATCCCCGCCTAACCGTGGAGTTCGACGTTCCAACCGTGGGCCGGGCCTTCAAGAAGGCCGGCGTCGCCCTGGAGAAGGTTCTTGCCGAGGCCAGCATCAACGCCGCGGCCATCAAGCGCGTCGGCAAGAGCGCGAAGATGGACAAGGAATCGGTCTCCGAGATTCTCGCCACTGGCGAGGAGAAGGTTGGGACCACCTTCCGGTTCAAGCGGGCCGAGGACGACGGGGAGGACGAGTGATGGACCTCCAGAAACTAAAGGTAGAGAAGTTCCTGGGTGTTGAGTTTGCCGAGCTGGCCTTCTGTAAGGAGGTCAACCTCATCCTTGGGGCCAACAACGCCGGTAAGTCCAGCCTCCGGGACTCGCTCCGTTGGCTCCTGACCGGGCTCTGTCGGAATCTCCGCAAGAAGAATGAGGCGGCACTCCTGGGCCACAACGGCGCGAAGCCCAGGGTTACGGGAACCATTGACGGCTTCGAGCTCAGCCGGACCCTGACCAGCGCCAACATCACCGAGAAGGAGCTGGCCGGCAGGTTCGGCCGGCCGGAGCTGGTGGACGCGGTCATGGACTCGTTTGCCTTCCTGGACAAGTCCCCCCGCGACCGGGCCGACCTCATCCGAACCATCAGCGCGGACCCGGCGAAGATTCAAGCCGTAGTCTTTGGCCATCTGCAACCAACCGGCATCCCCAACGACGAGGCCGAACACTTCGCGGCCCTGGCCGGCAACGACCTGGACGAGGCGGAGGCCGCATGTGTCGAGCGCCGGCGCGGAGCCAAGCGCCGGCTGGAGGAGCTCCCCAAGGAGGCCCCGAGCGCGTCCGTCACCGTTGACGGCCAAGCCTATGACCTCTCCGGGGTGGACTTCGCCAAGATGCAGGAGCGGCGCAAGGTCTATTCTCAGCAGCGGGACAAGGTCATAGCGGAATACGGTTCGGCGCTCCTGGATGAGGGGGCCGAGAAGCTCAAGACCAGACTGGAGGAGTTGGAGAAGCAACTCTTCGTCCTGGGTCCGGCGGATAAGGGCAAGCTCCAGGAAATCATCAGGGATATCGGTGAGGCCAAGACGGAGGAGGACAAGGTTGCTGAGGAGGTTGCCAAGCTCCGGGCAGCGGTCGAGCACTCCAAGGAAACCTTGACGAAGCTCGGAAGGCTGTCTGCGGCCAAGTGTCCGACGTGCCTCCGGCCCATCGACAAGAAGGCTCTGGATAACATGGTAGCTGACCTTGCCACGGAGGCTGACGAGCACGGCCAGAAGTTGGAGCTGGCTGAGATGAAACTGACTGACGTTCGGGCGACGCGACTCTCCAGGGAGGTCAACCTGGAGAAATACAAGAAGCACCAAAGCGACGTGGCGGACCTGGGCGTAGAGGCCAGCGCCATTCGGGCGCGGCTGAGTGACCAGGCTGGGCTCGAAGCGGCCGGCAAGAAGATAGACGAGCTCGATGGCAAGCTGGCCCTGGGGGACCAGCTCATTCGGGCGAAACAGGAGTATGACCGTGCCATCAAGAGCCACCAGGGACGCGAGGCGCTCGAACTCGAAGTCGAAGTATGGGACAAGGCGGCGAAGGCGCTCGGTGCGGGTGGGCCGGTTAGGGCTGTCGCTAGTTCCGGCTTCGATGTTGCCGATGTTCAGCAGTCCCTTGACGTTCTCCTGCCCGGAGCCAATCTGGAAGTGGATTCTGACTG
>Ga0315274_10001116_pt1 | contig 41619 bp, 28 predicted proteins | sample YL17G02_20_MG_FD_203700 | JGI IMG/M metagenome (GOLD analysis project Ga0315274, IMG submission 203700) | Sediment microbial communities from Yellowstone Lake, YNP, Wyoming, USA - YL17G02_20 | ecosystem: Environmental > Aquatic > Freshwater > Lake > Sediment | place: USA: Wyoming | collected...
TGACCCGATCCTGGCCAAGCTGATCGTCTGGGCGGAGGACAGGGATGCGGCCTGCGACAGGATGCTCGCGGCATTGAACGATTATGCCATCCTGGGCATCAGCACCTCCATCAGCTTTTTGAAGGACATTATCAACCATCCGGAGTTCAGGGCCGGGCGGACAAACACGGGCTTCATCAAAAATCATTTTGAGAATTGGGGCGAAAAGGAAAAGAGCGAAGATAAGCTGAGGCTGGCCTTAGCGGCCGCGGCCTTCGATTCGATAAATTCAGGTCCGTCTGGAAAAAAAGTCGTGGGCGGAACCCAAAAAGCGACGGTCTCGCCATGGCAGACACTCGGCCACTGGCGGCTTGGAGAAGGAAGATAGGGGAGAGGCGGAAACATGGAGTTTGAATTTTTAGTCGACAAGGAGCTCCGAAAGATCGTCCTGGAGAAAAAAGAAGGCGGCTATTGTATTGCCTACGGCGAGAATCAGGTGACAGCCGATATCCAGTCCATTTCCCCCCACGTGCTTTCTTTGATGATCGACGGCCGCTCATATCTTGTCTATATCGCCCGGGACAAAGAGAAAAAATATATCTTTATCGACGGCCAACAGTTCATCGTCCAGGAGCCCGGCCGAGAGACAAAAAGCTTTCACGCCGGAGAAGAGAAAGCCCAGGAGGGAAAGCTGCTGATCACGGCGCCGATGCCCGGGAAAGTCATCAAGATCCATGTCGTCGAGCAGCAGGAAGTCCGGAAGAACCAGACCCTGGCCATCGTCGAGGCCATGAAAATGGAGAACGATATCAAGTCCTCGGTCGAGGGCTTTGTCAAAAAAATCTTCGTCTCTGTCGGAGAGCTTGTCGACTCCGAGAAGCCGCTGATCGAGCTCGAAACAAAAAAATAGCTTAAGACAAAAATGAAGTTTTCTCCAACGTTTCATCGCTTGTTCATTGTCCGCATCCCCCGTCCCTCGGCAAAAAAGGGAAGAGGCCCTTTCCGTCAGGGATTGTTTCTATCAAATTCGGGGAAGGGTCGATATTGACTCTTTGGTAGCTTAGTATTACGAGCGGCTCCCCGTGGCAAGCCACGGGGAGCCGCTCGTAGAGGGTTCCAAGGGGGAGCCGCCCCCTTGGTCGGAGGGCGGGGGTTTCATACCCCGCCCGAGAAGGGGAGGCAGGGCGTCGGACGAAGTTCGACGGCCGTTGGAAGGGGTCTTCCCCTCCAAATTGACTATGTATATAGTAGGAATAGAGACATTTTGAAAGGATTGGGCCATGACTGCGACAAGACAAATCAAACAAATATACAAGGGCCGGGAGACGATCGAAGGCGCCGGCGTGCGCCTCGACCGGGTTTTCGGCTATCGTGAGGTCCCTCGCTTCGATCCGTTTTTGATGCTGGACGATTTCGGCTCCAAGAACCCCGAGGACTACATCGCCGGCTTTCCCTGGCACCCCCACCGGGGCATCGAGACCGTCACCTATATGCTTCACGGCACGGTCAAGCACGGCGACAGCATGGGCAACAAGGGGGAGATCAGCGACGGCCAGGTCCAGTGGATGACCGCCGGCTCCGGCATCATCCATCAGGAAATGCCCGTCAAGCAAAAGGACTATCTGCGAGGATTCCAGCTCTGGGTAAACCTTCCTTCGAGCCATAAGATGATGCCCCCTCGCTACCAGGATATCAAGGCCACAGACATTCCTGAAGACACGTCGGAAAACGGGATCAAGGTGAAGATCATCGCCGGCCGCTACCACGGCATCGCCGGCCCGGTCAAGGAGATCATCGGCGATCCCGAATATTTGGACATCTATATCCCGGCCCATGAGAAATTCGAACACGCCGTGCCAAAAGGCCACACGGTCTTTGCCTATGCCCTCGCCGGGGAGGGATATTTTGACGCAGATAAGAAAAAGGCCCTCGACGGTTTTCTGATGCTGTATGGATACGGGGAAAAAGTGGCCGTGGAAACCGTCCACGTCGGCGTCAGATTCCTGTTGATCTCCGGAAACCCCATTGAAGAGCCCATTGCCTGGCGGGGGCCGATCGTCATGAACACGGAAGATGAGCTCGACCGGGCCTTCAGGGAATTCCACGACGGGACGTTCATCAAACGATAGCTGAGAGAAAAGGATGGCCGTGAAAAATCGAAAGCCGACGAAAGAGGAGTTGCTGAAGGAATTGGACCGCCTGCGCAAAAAGGTCGCTAAGCTGGAGGCCATGAAGGCCAAGCAGGCAAAGGTCGAAACCGCCCTCCAGGAGAGAGAATCACTCTACCGCAGCCTCATCGAGGCCTCTTCGAACGGGATTGCCTTTGCCGACCTTCAGGGAAAAATGAGCTTTTGTAACAGACAGAAAGCTCTCATGCTGGGGTATCCGAGTCCCGAAGAATTGACCGGCATCGATGAATTCATGTTGATCGCTCCGGAAGACCGGGCCCGGGCCCGGTCCGAGTTTGTAAAGTTTCAGAACCATGAAGGCGCAGTCAGAAACATGGAATTCAAAGTCGTCCGCAGAGACGGCAGCGTCTTTCCGGCCGAATTCAATGGCGAGCTGATCAAGGACAGGCGCGGCCATCCGACGGGGATGATGACCATTATGCACGACATCACCGAGCGGAAGTGCGCCGCAGCCGCTTTCCAGGAGGCCGAGAAGAAATACCGGGAGCTTGTCGATGTCTCTCTGATGGGGATTTATATCACCCAGAATCATATCCTCAAGTTCTGCAACCAGCGGCTGGCCGAGATCTTCGGATACGACAAGCCCGAAGAGCTTCTAGGAATCCATATCAGCAAGCTGGTCCTGCCGGAAAGCTGGCCGATCGTCGAGCAGCAAGTCAAGCTTCGAGAGTCGGGCCAGGTCGAAAGAGTCCAGTACCAGTTCAAGGGCCTCAAGAGAGACGGCACCGTCATCGATGTCGGCGTCTTGGGCGGCCGCATCATCCACGAAGGAAGACCGGCCATCCAAGGCTGCTTGATCGATATAACGGAGCGCGTCCGGACGGTCGAACAGATCCGGGCGGCTCTGAAGGAAAAAGAAGTGCTCCTGCGGGAAATCCATCATCGCGTCAAGAACAACATGCAGATCATCTCCAGCCTGCTCAATCTTCAAGCCGCGCAGCTCAAGGACAAGAAAGATCTCTTCCTTTTCAAGGAAACGCAGAACCGCATTCGGTCGCTGGCCCTCGTCCACGAGAAGCTTTATCAATCCAAGAACCTGTCCATGATCGATTTTGCCGAATACATCCGGTCCCTCATCACCTATCTCTGGCAATTCTTTATGATCGATTCGGAGACCATTCGTCTCCACCTGGATCTGGAAGAAGCCTACTTCGACATCAATACGGCCATCCCCTGCGGGTTGATCGTGAATGAGCTGGTTTCCAACATTCTGAAACATGCCTTTCCTGTCGGACGGAAGGGCGAGGTGCGGATCGTCCTGGTGCGGGCCGACGGCAACAAGTTCATGCTGGTCGTCCAAGACGACGGCATCGGATTCCCGGAAAACCTGGATTTCCGCAAGTCCGAGACGCTCGGCATGCAGATCGTAACCATGCTCGTCCAGCAATTGGACGGGACGATCGAGCTGGAGAGGGAAGAGGGTACGACCTTCAAGATCGTCTTCGAAGAGCTTAAATACAAGCCGAGAATTTAGCCCGCCCTATTCTTTGATCAAGAGCTTTGGAGGGTTGAGGTTATTCTGCTCTTCAACGGAGCCCGGCTTCATCTTGAGGTCGAGCAGAAGAGGAAACTGGGCGGCCCGAAAATCATTGTTATGAATGGCGATGGCCTTCGTTTTTTCTCCCCGGATATCCAGAAAGAGGCCCGTCCCGGGCAAAGCCTCGCAGTTTCGAATCAGGCCGCCTTCGACTCCATCCAAGACGACGGCCGCCGCGGCTTTTTGCATTTCTGTCGCCGCCTGCTTCCCTTGAAATCCGTCTAATTCCAGGCCCCGGATGTTCTCAAGATAAAGGGCGCTTTTCCATGGACCGTACTCCGGCGGTTCCCAGGTCACCTCAATGTTTCTGAGCTTGAGGTTTTTGGCATATTGGAACTTGAGGGCATGGACGGATTTGTCATACGGCGCCGCCGGGTCGTGGGCGATAAAGAGCTTGACATTGTCCATGGTGATCCCGTCCAGCCAGCTGTCGGGATGGCCGTTGCAGATACTGGAGCCCTGGCCGTGGGCGATGACGTTTTGGATCAGGATGTTCCGGATAGAGCCGGCGGGCCGGTCGTCCTCCTTTTTCCAGTTTTTGTGCACCTCGCTCCGCTTCTTGACGTTGAAATGGAACGGCTCGCCGTCGCCCCACCAGAACCAGTCATGGCGCACGCATTCGATGGTCAGGTTGGAGAGCACGACATCGCTCACGGTGCCGCCGTCAAAGTCCATGAAGGCGATGCCGCGGTTGGAGTTGGTGATGACGCAGTTGTCGATGGTCACGTTCCGGATGCAGTTCATGTTGCCGTCGCAGAACTTGATGGCGCTCGAGGCTGAGGACAGCCGGCAGTTGGTGACCGTGATGTTCTCGCAGGGGAGGGCGGGGCCGAACCAGTTCATGGAGTAAAAGACGAGGGCGTCGTCTCCCGTCTCGATGGTGCAGTTCGAGATGCGCAGGTCTTTGCATCCGTCGGGGTCGATGCCGTCCGCCCAGACCGCTTCTTTCAGGCTCGAGCGAATGTAAACGCCGTCGATCACCATCCGTTCGCAACCGTAGGGATGGATGGTCCAGGATGGTGAATCGATGAACGAAAGGCCGGTAATCCGGACGTCTTTGCATTTCAATAGCAGGACCAGCTTGCCGAACTGGTTCGTCTTGGGGAAAGACCTGACGAGGGGTTTTCCGATTTTCTCCATCTCGACTTGATTCGGGTAGATGAAGTCGTCTTGATGATCTCCCTTGGGCCGCCATTCGTAGGCCGCCTCGCCGTTGATTGTGCCCCGGCCTTCCAGGCTGATGTTCACCAGATTTTCGCCATAAAAAAGGGCGTCTTTGCTAAAGGCATTTTTGTCCTTGATGGAGTAGATTGTCGCGCCGGATTCGACATGAAAACGGACGTGGCTGCGGAGATAAAGGGTTCCCGTCGAATATTCTCCCGGGGGGACATAGACCATGCCGCCTCCGGCGGCCGCGCAGGCATCAATGGCTTTTTGGATGGCGGCCTGGGCGCTCGCCGCTTTTTTTCCGGTCGCGCCATAATCCTTGACGTTGAAGATCGCCAGGCCGGTCTCGGAGCCGAGTGCATCGCGGATGATCATTGCCCCGAAGAGGAAACATATCAAGGCGGGTATGATGAAAGTATGTTTTTTCATAGCTTTTCTCCTTTTGAATTCAATGACTATGCCGATGGTGGCTGTCGGGCCAGTGGCCGTGGATATGTCGCGTCTCCTCGTGTGTATGCTCGTGGGAGTGGGGTTCGCGGATATCCCCCGCATGCTCATGCCCATGGTGGCCGTCGCTGTGCTCGTGAGCATGGGTGTGGGTCGATTTTTCGTGCCGGTGGTGATGTTCATGCTTTTCGTTGATGACAAGGACGACGCCGAGGATCATGAAAATCGTACCGGGGATAAGGACCCATCCGACCGACTCCCGGAGGATAAGAAGCGAGGCCAGGGCCCCGATAAAGGGCGCAAAACTGAAGAACGCTCCGGCCCGGAACGCTCCTAGCCCTCCCAGCGCTTTAATGTAAAGGACCAAGCTCAGCCCATAGCTCAAAGCGCCAAGAAGCAGGCCCCAAAAAAGGGTCATGTCCACCGGGACCTTCATCCGCAGAGCCAATGCTAATAGGATTGAGAATGATCCGGCGACAATCCCCTTAATTTTAGCTATCTGGATGGGATTTTTGTCGGAAATGTTCCGGGTCAAGTTGTTGTCGATTCCCCAGCAGATTATTGAAGCCAAGATCAACAGCGATCCTGAAAGGGCGAACCTGCCCTGTCCCGGTTGCCATGACAATAAGACTCCGGCGAGGGTCATCGAGGCCAGGGCCAGCCAGATAATCCGGCCCGCGTTTTCCTTGAAGATGAGGACTGCGATCATGGCGGTCGCCACACCTTCCAGGTTCAAAAGCAGCGAAGCCGAATATCCGGAGATCTTACTCAGTCCCAAGAGCAGGCAAATCGGCGCCAGAATGCCGCCGGCGATGATGGCCCCGGCCAGCCACCCGATGTCGCGCTTGTTGAGAGGCGGATCCTGAGCGTCGTTCTTTTTGCCGAAAACTTTTTTTCCGATGGAATAAACGGTCAGCCCAAGAAAGGCTCCTAGGTAAAGGAGCCCGGCCAAGCCGACCGGTGAGATATCCCGGATGAGCAACTTGGACAGGGGGGTGCTGATCCCGAAGAGGACCGCGGAAAAAACGACATAAAAGAGAGGACGTTTCTGCAATCCAGGCGACCCTGATTGATTATACGAAACGCGCCATCTCCAGACAAGCGGGCAAAAATAGTCTTAAAGCAACTTCAAGCATGCGATTTCAAAGAGGCATTGGCATCGCCCCTAAGGCCCTCCTAGCGGAGGGGGGCCCCGGACACTCTTGGAGGAGGACCCTTTTCGAGGTTCCCCCTCCAACGGGCGGCGGGAATACCCGCCGGCCCTGCCACCCCTCCAAGGAGCATCCTCCCATGAATTCATCGCCAAATGCTCCTTGGAAAGGAGGCAGAGAGCGAAGCGATCGTTGGAGGGAAACCCTGAATAAGGGTTTCCCTCCAAGAGTATCCGACGGGACTGGTTCCCCAGGGGGCGGGGGGCGATGCCAACGCCTCTTTGAAATCGTACAAAATATGGCTTACAAATAGTCCTTGCTATTGGTCTTAGCTTAGCGTATACTCTGCGCCTAGACATCTGGTAGGAAATAGTCATACCGAATCGTCATTCTCTTCCGAACGATTGTTTCGTTTGATGATCATCCCCTCATGTTAGAATTCAAATCAAAGGAAAAACTATGTTTTTTAAGGAATTAGCACTGAGCCCCAGTCTACAGCGCGGAATCGCGGAGAGGGGCTATACCGAAATGACACCGGTCCAGGAACAAACCCTGGCCCAGACGCTTCAGGGGCTGGACGTGGCCGTCCAATCCCAGACCGGAACCGGCAAAACAGCCGCGTTTCTCATTACGCTTTTCGAGCGCATGCCTCTGGACAGGTCGTCCAAAAAAAGAAAAGCGTTGATCATCCTGCCGACCAGGGAGTTGGCCGTCCAGATCGAAGGCGAAGCAAAGCTTCTGAACCGCCATATGGGCCTGTCCGTAGGCGCTTTTTATGGAGGAGTGAACTATACCCACCAGCAGGCCCTTTTGAAAAAGGGCGTGGACATCATCATCGGCACGCCGGGAAGGCTGCTGGACTTCAGCGAAAGAGGCGAGCTCAACCTTCATGAGATCGGATTCCTGGTGATCGACGAGGCGGACCGCCTTTTTGATATGGGTTTTATGCCGGACCTCAGGAAATTATTCCAAAAAATGCCTCCCCGCTCCAACCGCCAGAGCATGCTGTTCGGCGCGACGCTGAACCGGCTCTCGCGGAAAATCGCGGCTGAGTATCTGAATCGCCCGGCCATGATCGAATTGACCCCCGAACAGCTGACCGTCGACACGATTTCCCAGGAGCTCTACTATGTCAAGAGCCACATCAAGCCCAACCTTCTGTTGGGGATCCTTCAAAAGCGAAAGCCGCGCAATGCGTTGATTTTCACGAACATGCGGCACAGCGCTGCTCGTCTGGCCAAGAAGCTCGAATCCAACGGACTCCGCTGTCGCTACCTGACAGGAGATCTTCCCCAGAGTCAAAGGCTGAGGGTCATCGATGATTTTACGGCCGGCAAATTTCCTTACCTGGTCGCTACCGATGTGGCGGCGCGCGGGCTTCATATCGACAAGCTGGAAATGGTCATCAACTACGACCTCCCCCAGGACATCGAGAATTATGTTCACCGGATCGGCCGGACGGCCAGGGCCGGGAATTCCGGGAAAGCCATTTCCTTGGCGTGTGAGAAATTTCGGACGCATCTCGACGACATCGAATCTTTTATCGGGATGAAGATTCCGGTTCAGACCGCTGAAAACGATCTTTTCGTGACGGATATGGGCTTCAAATATGGACCTGAGAATAGGGGACATTCCGAAAGGCCCCATGGTCGCAGTCAACAACGGCGGAATGATTCCGGCCGAAGAAATAGCCCGCCGCGACATCGTGCGCCCGGCAGACGGGAATTTTGTCTGACCTGATCAATCTGCCGGGATAATTAGCGGCTGTCGGGACTTCCGTTCTTTTTTCTCAGCTCGGCGCAGGCAATGCCCCGGGGATTCAAGCATTTATTGCAAGAGATGCACGCGGACTTGTCGATCTGGCCCGTCCGGAATTTCTGGACGAGATAGGGCTCCCGGATTAATGGGCGGCTCAATGAAACGAGGTTGGCTTTTCCATCCCTGACGATTCTTTCCATCGCAGCGAAGGTGCGATTTCCGCCGAGCCCAAAAATCGGGACATGGAGCGCCTGCTTGAATTTCGAAGCGCTCTCGACAAAATATCCCTCTTCCTCTTCTGACCGCAGCCCTTGCCACATCGAGCCTTTTCGGGCCTCGGACATTCCGCCGCTGACTTCGATCCCGTCAATCCCTTCGCCCTCCAAAATCTTGGCCATTTCGATGCTCTCTTCAAGCCGCAGGCCCGTCGGGAGAAAGTCCGTCGAATTGAGCTTGGCGATCAGCGGGAATTCTTTTCCGAGCATCCCTCTGATTCCGCGGACGATCTCGACGACGATGCGAAGCCTGTTCGCGGTGGACACGCCCCACTCGTCGGTCCGCCTGTTTGTGTAAGGCGAGATAAAGCTGCTAAGCAGGTAGCCGTGGGCGACATGCAGCTGGGCTCCGTCAAAGCCGGCTTCTTTGGCCCTCCGCCCGGCCAGGATGAAATCCTTAATGATTCCCAGGATCTCTTGTTGCGTCATTTCTTTGGGAGTGATCTTGAGTGTCGGCTCATAGACAGCCGACGGGGCCAGCGGAGTGCAGCCGCAATATTTTTCTTTTGTCTGACGGCCGGCGTGGGCCAGCTGGATGAAGATCTTCGACGGGAAGGCATGGACGGCCTCGGGGATGCGGCGCAAGCCCTCGATGAAACGGTCTTCACTGATTCCCGCCTGCCGAGGGCTGGCCTTGCCGTTAGGATTGATATAGACATGGCCGGTGATGATTAATCCCACGTCGCCCTCGGAGAGCTGCCTGAAAAGTTGCATTTGGCGTTCGGTGGCCGTCCCGTCCTCTTCGGCCATGAAATCATGGGTTGCGGAACGGACAAACCTGTTCGGAGTTTGGATAGCCCCGATTTTTATCGGAGAAAAAAGGATGGAATTTTCTCGATTTTCGCTCATTCCTGAATCCTCTTAAAATCCAATAATTTGGATTTTTTTCGTTCTTTTAGAATAATGGATTATTGTAGCGAAAAACAGCTATCTATTAAAGAAATTTAAGCGATTTATGTTGGATCTCTTCCATTTCGCACCGGCAGGGATGGAAAGCGATCCGGAGACGGCTGAAACGACCATGGAGGGTTTAGCCTTCCCGAGTCCTCCTTCGAGGTGTCCTTAGTAGGGGGCCACCTGGTTAGCGCTCGGCGAGGGACAAGCGATTAATATAGATTGGGGTGGCGCCGACCAGGGCGCCCAGATGCCCGAAGCGAATGGGACCCTCGTCAGGGTGAAGAGCGAGGGCAGATGGGCTGGTCGGTGACAGGACCCCAAATGGGGAGCGAAGCCGTCTCCGGATCGTTTCCCACCCATTTTTTGCCCATCCATCCCCTTGAATTTATGCTTTTTTTTCTGTTATCCTTTAGAAAAATGCAACGTTTGAGGAAGCGCAAGAGTTTAAAAACAATGAATATGGATGAACAAGCTCTGGTCCTCCAGATTCAGGCGGGCGACGAGGATGCTTTTGCCAAAATTGTCCATATTTACAAGGATAAGATCGTGAATTACTTGTACCAGGTGACCGGCGATTATCAAAAAGCCGTGGACCTCTCCCAGGAGACATTCCTGCGGGTGTTTTTTAAGGCAAACAAATACAGGCCTATCGCTCCTTTTTCCTCCTGGGTCTATGCCATCGCTTCGAACCTGGCCAAGACGGAACTGAAGAAAAGGTGGAGAATGGGCCTTGTCTCGCTCGAAGACGTGCCCCCGGCCGTCGAGATCAGTACGCCGAGCAAGGAAGCCTCTGACTCCGGCCTCGTCAAGAATCTTCGGCAGGCCCTCGATGCGCTCAGCCCCCGCTACAGAATCCCCGTCGTCCTTAAAGATATGGAGGGGTATTCGCAGGAGGAAATCGCCCAGATCATCAAGAGGCCCATCGGGACCGTCAAGGCCAGGATCAGCCGGGGCCGGAATATTCTCAAGAAGCAACTGGAGAAGGCGAGGACCGGGAATGTTGCCTTCCAAAAAAAGGAGATCTTCGATGGAAGATTTTAGCCTTTTGAGCAAGCTTGATCGAGTCGCTGCTCCGCCGGATTTCGAGCGGAAAATGATGTCCCAGCTCTCCGCCAGGCGGAAGGCGCTGCCTCAAATGCGAAGAGCTCTCGCGTTCCGGTATTCTCTGGCCGGCGCCGCCGCTGCGCTCCTCGTCTGTTTTGTCATGGTGAATATGTTTGTCCTTCAAAAAGGGCCGCTCTCCGAGTCTGCCGGGCAGACCGCCCAGGGAGCCTTGGGTTCCAGAGACTTCATGCCCATCTCGGAGCCCGTGAAATATTCGCCCGAGATCCGCCGAGCGTCGTACGAGCCCAAGACGGCTTATATCCTGGAACAAGTGTCCGACGCATCCAATGTCCTCATCAAATACTAAGGAGGTTTTGAACCATGATTCCTAGAATAAAATCGATCGCGACCATCGCGATCCTTCTGGCGGCGGCGGTCTTGAGCGTTAAGGCCGCGCCCGCGACCGTAACGCCGGGGATCGATGAGAAGAAAATCGAAGATATCATCAAAATCGTGGCTCCCAGTGTCGTCAAGGTGGAAGCCCGCAACGGGATGAGAAAAATCGCTACGGGCGTTGTTATCGACAAAGACGGCTTTATCGTGACGACCGCCCTGATTTCACCCCGCGAGGAAGAGATCAACGTCATCACGGCCGACGGAAAGAGAATCAAGGCGGAGTTCAAAGGCCTTGATACGCAGACTCAGATCGCCCTCATCCAGGCTAAAGATAAGGGCTTGATCCCGATCGCCATGGGCAAGTCCAGCGACCTGAGCCCTGGCGCTTGGATCGGCGTAGTCGGGCTCTCTCCGGAAAACACGCCGGCCATCACCCAGGGGATCGTCAGCTCGATCGCCCAGGACAGCCTCCGCTTGAATGTCTGGGTCGTCCCCGGCTCGAGCGGAAGCCCCGTCGTCAATAAGGAAGGGCAGATGATCGGCCTTCTGCGCGGCGCCTATACCGAGGACCAGCCGCTGTTCTTCGAATTCCGCGACCAGGTGACCGTCGCATCCGGATATGCGCTCAGCCGGGGCGAAGCGCCGGCCTCGGGCTTGGCCAAAGCGACCCCGATCGATATCGTCAGCTCCATTTCATCCGAGCTGAAGAAAAGCGGCAAAGTCGCGAGAGGCTGGATTGGTGTTTCGGTCCGAGAACAGGACGGAAAAGTGGAAATCGTGGATATTGAGTCGAAAAGCCCGGCCGAGCTGGCCAAGCTCAAAGACGGCGATATCATTCTCAAGATCGACGGAAAAGATATCACCTCGGGGCAGGCGCTGTCCTCGGAGATCCGAAGTCGGAAGCCCGGCCAGGATGTCACGGTCCGGGTTGAGCGTGACGGAAAGTCGATGGATGCCAAGGTCAAGCTGGGTGAGTTCACCGAGGATGAGGCTAAAAGAGAGCTCGAACTGTTGTTTCCCCAGTTCTTTGCGCCCAGGCCATTGACCACTCCTGCCGAACCGCGCAGCGCTAAACCGGAAAAAGCTCCTCAAGCTCCCAAGCTCGCCCCTAAGACGCTCCCGAAGCTGAAAAGCGACCGTTTTTTCACCCTGGAGAAGAGAAAATATATCGGTGTTTCCCTAGACCCGTTGAATAAGGACCTTGCCGCCTATTTCGGGATCAAGGAAGGCGTCGGACTTCTGGTCAGGGAATTTCCAGAGGACAGCCCGGCCCAAAAAGGCGGAGTGAAGATCGGAGACGTGATTGTCAAGGCTGACGGAAAGCGCGTGGAAACCGTCGCCGAGTTGAGCGAGATGATTCAGGATAAGAAGAAAGGCGACAAGATCAAGATCGAATTGGTGCGCGACAAAAAGACGATGAGCCTGGAGGTCGAGATCGGCGAAGATGAAAGGGGCTTCGAGGGTTTTTTTGGGGATTTTGAGAACAATGCCCGGCTCCTTCAAGAGCAGACGAGAAAATCCAACGAGGTCTACCAGAAGGAGATCCAGGAATTCAACAAGAAATCGGATGAAAGCGCGAAAAAGCTGTTCGAGGATATCGAAAAAAGAGTCCAGCAGCAGACGGAAAAAGACCAGGAGTTGGCCAAACGGTTTCAGAAAATCTACAAAACCTCGGGGATTATCTACAAGATCTAATCGTCGGGGGATCGATCCCGGATGGTTTCCGGAGTCGGCCCCCTTTTTTTATAGATCAAGCCATTTGTTCAGATATTCCTCAAATTCTTCCGGCGACATTCTCCGGCTCTCATAAAAGCCTTTGTCGAACCGCTGCCTCAAAGCCTCGTAGAGAATAATCCCCACCGAGACGGAGAGGTTCAAGCTCTGAACCATCCCGAACATCGGGATTTTGATCCTGTAATCCGCCAGGTCCAGGGCCTGCTCGGAGATGCCTTCGGATTCGTTGCCGAAGACCAAAGCCAGCGGCTGCGTGTAATCCAGCTCGGTATAGAGAATGGAGTCCTCTCCCAGGTGGGTCGCGGCGATCTTGAATTTTTGTTTCTTGAGCTGGATCAGGCAATCCCGGGTGGTCGGATAAAAATGGATTTGGACCCATTTGTCGGCGCGCGTCGTGATGGCTTTGTTGATCGGCAAGGGGTCTTCGCTCGAGCCGATGACATCGATGTGAAGGATCCCAGCCGCATCGCACGTCCGGAGCACGGCGTTGGCGTTATGGGTATTCGTGACCTCTTCGAGGACGACCCTGAGGTCGGGCTGGCGGAGCGAGAGGACCCGGGTCACCCTGGCGATGCGTTCCTTGGTCGGCATATCAAAAATATAACAGACTCCAAGCGAGGATTCAAATGCTCCGCCTTCATATACGTGATTTTCTATCGGTATTGGAATCGCCCCTCGCCCCTGGGGAACCAGTCCCGTCGGATACTCTCGGAGGGAAACTCTTATTCCGGGTTTCTCTCCAACGCTCACTTCGCTCTCTGCCTCCTTTCCATGGAGCATTTGGCGATGAATTCATGGGAGGATGCTCCTTGGAGGGGTGGCAGGGCGGGCGGGTATTCCCGCCGCCCGTTGGAGGGGGAACCATTGAAAGGGTCCTCCTCCAAGAGTGTCCGGGGCCCCCCTCCGCTATGGGGCTTCAGGGGCGACTCCAACACCGCTTTAAAATCACGTAGTTGGATGCTTCCGCTGTCTTTTTAAGGAAGAATCATCATCTTGCCGACGAGGATAGCCCAGAAAATGAACGATCCGAGCAGGGCTCGGTATTCTCTGTTTTTCCTGTAGAGCGACCAGCTGAACTTGATGGGGCCGGCCGAGAATAGGGGCTTCAGTTTCGGGAAAAAAGGGGGGACTTTTTTCTTGTATTCTTCGTATTTGTCCGGGAAAAGGCGTTTCATTCGCTCTCTTTCTTCCTTGATCACGGGCGGATAAAAAACAAGAAAATAAGCGGCGAAGATGAGCGCGCACCACCAGGAATCGGTGCCGATGGCCACGCTCAGGCCGAGAATAAAGTTCCCCAGATAGAGAGGATTCCGGGTATATCGGTACGGTCCGGTGATGGCCAGTTCCTTTTCTTTTTTGATATGACCCGACGCCCAGGCCCTGATCAGGATACCCAAGGCGCAAACGCCCAACCCGATCAGGATGGAACTCCATGTCGGCTTAGCCAGGACAATAATGAGCAGGACCAGAAAAAGGCTGGACCGGACCCGCCAGCGGTAAATCGTCCGGCTTAATAGGGTTTCAGGCATTAGCTCTCAGAGATTGTCTGACCAAAAAGGCCACTTCCTCGGGAGTGATTTTTTCCAAGCATTCCATCGAGCGGCAGGTCCTTTGATAGCACAGGCTGCACGACAACTCATGATAGGCGACTTTGTCCCGGGCGCGGAAAGGCCCGTTTCTCGCCGGATTCGTCGGGCCGAAAATTCCGACCACCGACACGTTGAAGGCACAGGCCGCGTGCAGGGCAAATGTGTCGCCGCTGACGAGAAGCGCGGCCTCTTTGATCAATGCCAGAATCTCTTTGGCCTTGAGGAAGGGGACGAGGGGAACGCCGGTTTGCTCGCTCACGGTGAGGGCCAGCTCTTTCTCCGGCTTCGTGCCCCAGAGGAGCATTGGAAAGATAGGCTCGTTTTTCAAGTCTTTGAGGACCTCGATCCACTTCTCCGGATTCCAACGTTTGGTTTCCCAGGCCGCCCCGACATTGAAGAGCGCCAGTTTTTTATCGCTGCGATAGCTGGACCGGATGATGATCTCCCTGATCGAGCTTCGAAGCTCCTCGGGCACGACGAGGGGAAAATCGATTTGGTCTTCCCGGATGCCGAGGAGCGTCAAAAGGGCCAAGTTCTTGCGGATGACATGGTCCGTTTCAGGGAATTCGCCGATCCTGTCCGTGTAAAATAGCGAAGCCAGAGGCTCTTTCAGGTTCTTGCGGTCGAACCCAATCCTTTTTCGCGCCCGGCTGCGAAAGGCGATGAGCCCGGATTTGATCAATCCCTGGAAATCAAGAGCGGTCTGGTCCTTGTTTTTAAGCTTTTTCCGCCACCCGTCGCTTCCGACAACGATGATCTCGTTCAAGCCCGGTACAAAATCGAGGATGTCCTTTCCTTTCGGCTCGACGGCCCAGGCAATTTTTGCCCCGGGAAAATTTCTGCGCAGGGCGGCGAACGCGGGAAGGGTATGAATGATATCGCCCAGAGAGCTGAGCCGGATGATGAGGAAATTATCCATGGGCTACCCGGCCGGCCGTCTTGCTTTGTTTTTTCATTTTTAGGAGGATCCGCGGAATGACCTCGGAGGTGGATCGGATTTTTGGCCCGCCGGCAATGGAGATTTTTCCGCCGTATCCCAGGACGGTCTCTCTTTCGGGGACGGACTTTATTGTGTAATCCGAGCCTTTGGCGTGAACATCCGGTTTCAGGGCGAGCAGGATTTTTTCCACGTTCGGCTCGTCGAAGATGATGAGATAATCCACGTCGGAAAAGGCCGCCAAGATTTCCGCCCGCTCGCGCTCCGGAAGGATCGGCCGGCCTCTGCCTTTGAGCTTTTGGACCGAGGAATCGCTGTTGAGCGCCACGACCAGGATATCCCGGCGTTTTTTTGCCTCTCTCAGATAGCGGATGTGGCCGGCATGGATCAAGTCAAAACAGCCGTTAGCCAGGACGATCTTTTTTCCTTTGTTCCTTTGGCTCCTGACTATCTTTTGAAGCTGGGACAGGGTCTTGAATTTGTTCAATTTTCTGAAACGATGGCCTGCTTGAGCTCGAGAGGAGTGACGGTGGCGGTCCCTTTTTTCATGACCACGATGCCGCCGGCGTAATTGGCAAGGCGGGCGGCCTGCTGGAAGGTCGCGCCGCAGGCCAGGGCCGCTGTCAAAACGCTGATGACTGTATCGCCGGCGCCCGTGACATCGACGATGTCGGCCGTGCCGAAGATGGGAAGATGGAACGGCGGTTTTCCTTTTTCGAAAAGGGCCATCCCGCGGGATCCCCTGGTGATCAGAAGGGCAGGGGAGCGTAGTTTTTTGAGGAGGTCCCGGCCGGCCCTGCGGAGCGCTGCAGGATCGTCGTCGATTCGGGTCTTCAGAGCCTCCTCGACTTCAGGCTCGTTCGGAGTGGCGACGGTCGCTCCCGGGAACTGGAGAAGACGGAAGCGGGAATCCAGCGTCACGGGTATCCCGGATCCTTTGAACCATGGCAGCGCTTTTTGGAAAAGATCTTCTTTGACGGTGTGGTAATGATAGTCGGAGACAAGCAGGGCATCATAGGCTTTCCTGGCTTTTTGGAGCGATCTCAGGATTTTTTGTTTCAGCCCGGCCATTTCAGGAACATGGCCTTCCCGGTCGATCCTCAGGATCTGCTGCTTTTTGGTGTTCTCTTCGCCGGCCAGGATACGGGTTTTCAAAGGGGTGGCGTAGTCTTTCTCTACGAGAAGATGTTCCGTTGAGATGCCGCGCTTTCTTAAGATGCTTTGGATGGCCCTTCCCGATTCATCCGGCCCGATGACGCCGATCGGAACGGGTTGCGCTCCCAACGATTTCAGGTTGAGCAGCGAATTGCCGGCGCCGCCCAGGGCGAATTCCTTTTTCTGGTAGGAAAGGATGATGACCGGGGCTTCGCGAGAGATCCTCCGCGTGTTCCCGTAAAGATATTCGTCGAGGATGAAATCGCCCCAGACGGCGATTTTGACCAAGGGAAACTTATCGATGAGAGTAAACAGCTTTTTCGCGTCTTCGTTCATGATTGGCTTTTTTATGGCTTTCGATTGGAATTTTTATCAGAAATAGAGGAAAACGTCAAATCCGAGGGTCAGCATCTCGATTTCCGCAGAAGGTTTGATGGGTCCTGACACGGCATGCTCCTTGTCCATTCTCGCTCAGGACCCGCCCAGCCACCACTCAGGAGCTTAGAATGGACAGGGAGCATGCCGTGCCGCTCATCCAAGAGTTTTCATCCGGAAATCGAGATGCTTTAGTTTCTAGAAAATAGAACGAGGGCTTCTTTGGATTGACATCAAATAATTGTTGCAGTGCAGCCCCCAACGTTTTACTATTTCTTTGGATAGCAGGTACACTTATGTCAAGAAAAGCAACGGTAAAAGGTTTTATGGGAATGGCAGTCAATGAAGCTCTTAAAGGGATGACGGACAACGAAGGGGGGCCGTTCGGGGCCGTGATCGTAAAAGACGGCCGGGCGATCGCCCGGGGTCATAATCGAGTCGTGAAAACCAAAGACCCGACGGCCCATGCGGAGATCGTCGCCCTTCGGGGGGCTTCAAAAAAGCTGGGGCGTTTTGACCTGTCGGATTGTCAAATCTATTCCACCTGCGAGCCCTGCCCGATGTGCCTGGCGGCCATTTATTGGGCGAGAATCAGCAGGATTTATTATGGATGCACAAAGGAAGATGCCGCGAGAATCGGGTTTGCGGACGAGTCCATCGATGCCGCAATAAAAGGGAAACTATCTGCGCGAAAACTCAGGATGATTTCCATGGAAAGGGAAGGCTGCCTGAAGCTTTTTGCGGCCTGGGAACAAAAACCCGACAAAGTCCCTTACTAATATCAACGTAATAATTAAAATGACATCCCCGTTCGGGCGGCGCTTAGGCCGCCCGCAGCCCCCGGGCCCCGGGGAACCAGTCCCGTCGGTTCCCCCCGGTTCTTTGCTTGAATAAAAGAGATCCATAAGGATACTTGAAGCAATTTTTTTGGGCGGAGCCCTAGTTGAAAAAAATGGCGAAATCGCATATAAATACACCGCTGGCCGGAGTGGCGGAACTGGCAGACGCGCTGGACTCAAAATCCAGTCCGGGGCGACTCGGGTGTGGGTTCGATTCCCTCCTCCGGCATACCGTATTTCCATAATTTTCTGTCATTTGCGAGATCCTAAGGCCCCTTCTTATCCTACGGCTTTAGACGGCTAAAGTCGGTGATAAACAGCATTTTTTGCTCGGATTTGCCACAAATCTTGCACATCGGGGCTGGGACTATTTTAAGAGATATGGCCCTCAATTTGTCTGCGCGGAGCGAAGTCTAAAATGTGCGAGGGCTCTATGACGATTAGTGTGCGAGTTGACTCATCCCTCCCTCGGTGTTATTCTTTGGCCAGGTGGTTCTGAAGGGAGAGGGCCATGAAATGCGCCAAATGTCTGACAGATAATCCTGATGCCTCCCGCTTTTGCGCGAGTTGCGGGACCGAGCTTTTTCCTTCCGGGGATATCAACGCCGCAAAAACGATGACCAGGCCTTCCGGCCGAAAAGCGTTCGTCAAAGGAACGATTCTGGCCGGGAAGTACACGATTCTTGCTGAACTAGGAAGAGGAGGGATGGGAGAAGTCTACCTTGCCGAGGACGCCTCATTGGATCGCAAGGTCGCCATCAAGCTCTTGCCTGAAGAGGTGTATCAGGATCCGACGGCGCGCGGTCGTTTTATCCGCGAGGCCAAGGCCGCCGCGGCTTTGGATCATCCCTATATCTGCAGCATCCATGAGGTCGGAGAAACGGAAAACAGGCTTTTTTTCGCCATGGAATACGTGCCGGGAAAGACGCTGCGCGATAGGATCTCGGAGGGGCCGCTGCCTCTCAAACAAGCGCTTCCTATCGCCGAGGAAATTGCCGAAGCTCTGCAGTTCGCCCACGAAAAGGGGATGATTCACAGGGACATCAAACCGGCGAATATCATGTTGATGGAGAAGGGCCATGCCAAAGTGATGGACTTCGGTCTGGCCAAACAGGTGATGGGCGCCGAAAAAGAGCGAGCGCTGGCTGATCTGTCGGTGACGCTCACCGACGAAGGCATGGCGCCCGGGACGCCCGCCTACATGTCGCCGGAGCAGCTGCAGGGCAAGACCCTCGATCAGCGGTCGGATATCTTTTCTTTTGGCATCGTGCTTTATGAAATGCTGAGCGGAGTTCATCCTTTTAAAAAGAAGACCGGACTGACGACCGTCAGCGCCATTTTGAGCGAAGATCCACGGCCCATCGCCGAGCTCATCCAAAGCGTGCCCGATCCGCTCCAACAGTTCATCAGCAAGCTGCTGGCCAAAGATCCCGGTCAGCGCTATCAGTCCATGAAGGACGTCTATGCGGACTTGAGGAAAATGCATGCGGATTTAGCGCCCGCTCCAAAAATATTGCAATTTCTTAAGCCCGTGCGGTTGGCCCTGACCGCGGTTGTTGTTGTCCTGGCCGTGGTTGCCGCCGCCTGGCTGGCCAAAGTCCTTTTTTTCAAGACTCCGGCCAAAGCCCTGGCTTTTCAAGAACGCGACTGGATTCTGATCACGGACTTCGATAACCAGACAGGCGAACAGGTCTTCGACGGCTCGCTGGCGACGGCTTTAACGGTCGGGATCCAGCAATCTCAGTATGTCAATGTTTTTCCTCCCAGCCGCATCCAGGAAACGTTGAGACGGATGCGCCGCACGGACGTGAAGAGAGTGGACGAGACGATCGGCCGAGAGATCGCCCTCCGGGAGGGGATCAAGGGTTTGCTGGCCTGCGGCATCAGCAAGGTCGGCGAGAACTATTCGTTGACGGCGAGGATTGTCGATCCGGATAAACAGACCGCGGTTTTCTCGGATTCATCCCGAGCCAAGAACAAAGAGGAAGTCTTAGGGAGTTTGGACGAGCTAGCCAGAAAAGTACGCCGGGCGCTCGGCGAATCCTTGACCAAAATTTCCGAGCAGAGAATGACCCTCTTCAGTGCCACGACCTCTTCTTTAGAGGCCTTGAACTACTATACGAGATCTCGAGCCGCCGCTGGGGATACGGAATTTCAGCTTCTCAAACAGGCTCTTGAGTTGGATCCTGATTTTGCCCTGGCCCATGCGGAAATGGGCTTGAAATTTTATCTTGTCGGGAACCGCGTGGAAGGGGAAAAGCACTTCCAAAAAGCCCTCAGCCTGCTGGACCGCCTGACGACGAGGGAAAAACTCTGGATTCAATCCGTTGTCGAGGACTGGCGAGGCAATCGTGAGCAGGGAATCCAGAACTACAAAGCCTACCTGGCTCAATATCCGGATGATATCTCGGCCTGGTATCGGTTGGGATATGCTTATCTGGTTACAGAAAAGTCTGCCTTGGGCGTCGAAGCTTTTGAAAAGGTGATCGAGCTCGACAAGGCCAATATAGGGGGTTATATCAATTTGGCCTCCTGTTATAACCTGCTAAAAAATAACGAAGAGGCCCTGGCCAATTACCAAAAAGCTTTTAGCTTGAATCCGGCCGAAGCCTTGGGTTCCTATGTCAATAATGAATACGGATTCTTATTGGTGAGAACGGGGAAAATCGAGGAAGCTCGGAAGAACTTTGAAAGCATGATTGCTCAGCCCGATAATAGTAAAAAGGCCAGGGGCTACCGCTCGCTCGGTCTTCTCCAAATGTATCAAGGTCAGTATTCGGCTGCCCAAGACAGCTTGAAGGAAGCCGTGACCCTGAACAAAGCCTTTAAATATAAGCTCAGCGAATTGCGCGATCACCTCCATTTAGCCATCAATTTCAGAAGAAAAAGACAAAACGAAGCTTTTGAGAAAGAAATGGCGGCGGTTAACATGATCCAAAGGGAAATCAAAATAGAGCCTACTTTCTTATTTAAAATCGGAAAAATCTACGCCCGATTGAACAGGATTCGAGAAGCCGATCGGCTGCTCGAAAGCATAAAATCTCTGATCGGCGATGTCCTGGCCGCATCCGGCGTGAGCCGCAGCAATCAGACTGACCAGGCATCCTTTTACATGCTCAAGGGCGAGATCGCTTTGGCTCAACAGCAGTTTGAGGAAGCGATCAATTCTTTTGGAATGGCCGCCAACCTGAGAGGGATGATGCTCGAAGACGGTCTTGCCCTCGCTTATTTTAAAAGCGGGAACCTGGACAAGTCGATCGAAAAATACCTGGAATTCCTCAAGACCGATGTCCTGGGCTATGAAGGACAGGATCTCTGGATTTTGGCCCATTATCAACTCGGCCGGCTCTATGAACTGAAAGGCGAGTCGGCCGAAGCCGTGAAATACTACGAGCGTTTTCTCGATATTTGGAAAGAGGCCGACCCCGGTTTTCCCGAGGTTGAGGATGCCAAAAAGAGGCTGGCGAATCTGAAGAGCCAGTGATTTTTTTTTATCCAGTCTGCTCCGACAGAACCCTTTCTCCGATTGCCATTTCCTATCAGGCTTGAGTGCGGATTGGATTTTGCCCAGCCGCGCTACGGGATGCTTAAAGCGATGGCAAGAGAATATGATAAAAAGAGAGAGCTTGATCCCTGGGCGGATTTGGAAGAGGCTGGCTATTGACACGAGTTCCGCGCTTACGATAAAGTCATTTCGCTATGTCGATTCAATCAGCCCCGAATTTATTCTCCAATCCCCGCGTCCTGGATCGTGAAACTCCCGGATCAGGCAAGGCGGCCTCATGATCTTCGAGGCCGGCCAAACGATCGCCCATTACCGTCTTCTCGAGAAACTCGGCGAGGGCGGCATGGGGGTTGTCTGGAAAGCCCGAGACCTCAAGCTCGACCGGGACGTCGCCGTTAAGTTCCTGCCGGAAGGATTCGCTGAGGATCCGGAACGGCGGGCTTTCTTTGAACGAGAAGCCAAGGCCGTCGCCGCGCTCAACCATCCCAACATTCTCACGATCTATTCGATCGCGGAAGCCGAGGGCATCCATTTCTTTACCATGGAGATGGTGGAAGGCGTTCCGCTTTCAAAAGTCATCACTCCCGGCGGCGTTTCTCTCGACCGCTTTCTCAAGATCGCGATCCCGCTGGTCGACGCGGTCGCCGCCGCCCATGCCCGGGGGATCATCCATCGCGACCTAAAGCCGGGCAACGTCATGATCGACCGTGCCGGAAACGTGAAAGTCCTCGACTTCGGGCTGGCTCGGATTCTCAACCCGATACCTTCGCCAGCGGATGGGGTAGTCACCAAGACGGCAACGCTCGAGACGAGCATCTCCGGGACGATCTGCTACATGTCCCCCGAGCAGCTCAGGGAGGAAGCGCTCGACCATCGCACCGATCTTTTCTCGCTTGGAATCCTCCTTTTCGAGCTGGCCGCGGGCGCGCATCCCTTTGCCTGCGAGACTGTGACCGAAGTCATGGCCGGCATCCTCAGGGACGAGCCGCGGTCGGCGCTCGAGCTGAATCCGCGGCTGCCCCGCCGGCTGGACCGGATTCTCCGGCACTGCCTCGAAAAAGACGCTCATTACCGGATGGCTTCCGCCCTCGACCTCCGCGACGAGCTGGATCGGTTGCGCCGCGAGGGAGGCGTGTCTCCTGCCTATGATATTCCTTCCATCGCTGTGCTGCCCTTCGTCGACATGAGCCGTGAGAAGGACCAAGCCTATTTTTGCGAGGGGATCGCCGAGGAGATCATCAATGCCCTGAGCCGGGTTCAGGGCTTACGGGTCGCCTCGAGGACGGCCTCCTTCCAGTTCAGGGATACGGCGGTTGAGCTCAAAGAGATCGGCCACCGTCTTCGAGTCGAAACGCTCCTCGAGGGAAGCGTGCGCAAGTCCGGCAACCGGCTCCGGATCACCGCCCAGCTCGTCGACACGGCGCAGGGTTTCCACCTATGGTCGGAGTCCTTCGACCGCGAGTTAAAGGACATCTTTGAGATCCAAGATGAGATCGCGAAAAATATCGTCCGGGCCCTCCAGGTAACGCTCAGCCCGCACGAACGAGGGGCGCTGAAGAAGTCTCCGACCCATCACGTTCAAGCCTACGACTATTACTTGCGGGGGCGGAGCTTTTACTTCAAATACGGTCGGCACGATATCGAATTCGCTTTGCAGCTCTTTGCCCGGGCGACCGAGTTGGACTTGGGATACGCCCTGGCCTATGCCGGGCTCGCCGACTGCTGGTCATACATTTACCTCAACTCCGATCGTCGAGAGTCGGTGCGCGAACAGGCGATGTCGGCGAGCCGCCGCGCCGTCGAACTGGCTCCGGACTCCGCCCAGGCCCAGGCGTCCCATGCCCTGGCGTTGTCGATCAGCGGCCGTAAAGAAGAAGCGGAGAATAGGTTCGAGACCGCAATCCGTCTCGATCCAGAACTTTTTGAGATATGGTATTTTTATGCCCGCCACGCCTTCGTCAGCGGAGAGCTTGAGAAGGCGGCGCGGTTCTTCGAGGAAGCGACCCGGGTCCGGCCCGACGACTACCAGGCGCCGTTGCTCGTGGGCCAGGTCTATGACACGCTGGGACGCCCTGATGATGGAATCGCCGCTCGCCGCCGCGGCGTCGCCCTGGTGGAGGAACGCATCCAGCTTCATCCCGACGATGTCCGCGCCCTCTATATGGGCGCCAACGGCCTGGTCGCTCTCGGCGAGCGGGAGCTCGGCCTCGAATGGGCCCGCCGGGCGCAAAAAATCGCGCCCGATGACGCCATGCTCCTCTACAACCTGGGGTGTATTTACTCCTTGGCCGGCGAGATCGACGAGGCGCTCGATTGTTTGGAACGGGCCGTCGCCCACGGTCTGGTCCATAAGGGATGGTACTTACATGACAGCAATCTCGATCCGCTCCGGAAGCAGCCGCGCTTCCTGGCGTTGATGGAGAAACTGGAGTAGGATTCCATGAGGACAAACTTGAGACCGGGGGAAAGAAAAATCCTTGAAACACGGACGCATTGGGTCACTGTGATCGAGCCCTTTCTGCTTTTGTTTTTGGCTGTGATCGTTTGCCTCATTTTGTTCTTTTTCATCCGCAAAACGAGCGGCTTTATGACCGTCGTCCGCTGGATCGGCGGCATCTTCCTGGCGATCACCTTCTTCTATTTTCTTTATCGGGAATGGTACCGGCGCCGGGACATCTGGGCGGTGACCAACTTGAGGGTGATCGACGAGAAAGGCATTTTCAGCCTTTTTTCCAAGGAAAGCCCGCTGGAAAAGATCAACAATCTGTCCTATTACCAGTCTTTGCTAGGACGGATCCTTCGATATGGGGATGTGGAGATTCAGACCGCGGCCGAGGACGGGGCCACGATCTATAAAAAAGTCACAAACCCCAGGCTGCTGAAGGACACGATTGCCCGCTGCCGCGACGAATACAGCCGGGAAGTGATGCAAATGGGCAAAGCCGCCGCTCCGGACGCACCGGACAAAAAGCCTGCCTGAAGCAGCTCAAAGCTCGAATGCATTCCGGATAAATTCGGCGATCTTAACAAATATTTTTTTATCATTTTTTGTATTGACAATTTTCATGATCGGCTATAATTTATAACTATCCTAAATATTTGGAAGGAGGGTTTTCATGAAGAAATTTTTTCTCACTGCTTTTATCGTTTTCCTCTCATTAGGTTTGGCCGCGGGAACGGCTTTCGCCCAACTCACGCCAACAGGGAGGATCACCGGAAAGGTCGTGGATAACCAGGGGAATCCTCTTCCCGGCGTGAACGTCGAAGCGACCAACCCGAAGTTGGTCGGAATAGCCTCCACGGTTACCGATCTCAACGGAACGTTCCGTTTGATGGCCCTTCCGTCCGGCTACTTTAAGGTCACTTTTACGATGCCCGGATTCAAGACGTTGATCCGAAAGGGCCTCTATCTGGAACTGTCCCAGACGATGGCCCTGAATATCACCCTTGAGCAGGCCGCCGTCGAAGAGCAAATCACGGTCGTCGGCCAGTCCCCGTTGATCGATGTTAAGAGCACGGTCAAGGGCATGACGATGGTCAAGGAAATCTTCATGTCGCTTCCCCGGGGGAGGAATTTCGATTCGCTGATCAGCACCATCCCCGGCGTTCAGAACGAGAGCATCACGGCCGGCATCTCGGTGGACGGCGCTTCCGGGGCCGAGAACATGTGGTACGCCGACGGCGCGGACATCACGGACTTCCATTATGGAGACCGCGGCCAGAGCATCGTTCTCGAGCTTCTGGACGAGGTCAAGGTGACGGCCTCGGGCTACAACGCCGAGTACGGCGGCTCCATGGGCGGCGTCATCAACGTCATCACCAGGTCCGGGAGCAACGAGTTCCATGGCGAAATCCTGGGCTACTACGAGAACAACAGGCAGTACATGCAGGGGAAATCCCGGACCTTCCTCAGGCGGGATCCGTTCGGCGCCTACGTCTGGGAATATGTCAACTACGATGACTTGTACTACAACGGCGGGAAGGACAGGGACAAGTATGACCGGTACGAAGCCGTTTTCGGCCTCGGCGGCTATATCATCAAGGACAAGCTGTGGTTCTACGGTTCGTTCAACCCGAACCACAACCAGACGGCGGCCCAGAGGGATTTCAACTTGAGGAAAGGGCCCTTCCAGACATTCAAGGCAAAAAACAACGGCCTGGGAGCATCGGTCCGGATCTCGTCCGCCCCGGTCACCGGCCTTCGCCTCTCGGCCAGCTACATCAACAGCTTCTCCAATTACCGGGGGGCCCTCCCCACCATCATCGGCAACGGCGTCGCCGCTTACCAGTGGGACAAGGAAGGGACGGACTATCCGAACAAGAGCGCCTCGCTGACCGCGGATTATTCCATCGGCAACAACCTGCTCATCAGCTACCGGGCCGGCTGGCACGAGCAGAACCAGAACAACCAGCAGATCGCCCCTCCCGACTCCTCGACGTATTATTTCGGCAATACGAACTCGATGTTCGCCAACGATGCCTTCTTCCTGGCCCAACCGGACCTGATCAAGCTCACCGGTTGGACGAGCAGCACGCTGTATCAGGAGACGAAAAAATACCTGCGCGGGAAGATCAGCAACAACCTGGACGTGTCGCTCTACCTCAACTGGATGGGCGAGCACGCCCTGAAGGCCGGCATCGGTTATAACTACCTTTATGAAGACCGCTTCACGGGCTATACACATCCCCGGGTAACCTTGTATTGGGGCCAGTCTAATGACGATCTGGGGATCAGGGTCGGCGCCGGCGCCGATCCGTCGAGCCCGAATTACGGCAAGTACGGGTACTATCTTGTCCGGAGCTCGTTCACCTCTCCCTCCGGGAGCGTCTGGAACGTCAAGAGCAACAACCTGTCGGTTTACCTCCAGGATTCCTGGACGATCAAGGACAGGCTGACCCTCAATATCGGCATCCGGGCCGAGAGCCAGTACATGCCTTCTTTCACGGACAACAAGTCCTACCCGGGCTGGTCGGAAAATCCCGTCAAGTTCGGCTTGGACAGCACGCTGGCCCCCCGCATCGGCTTGAGCTATGACATGTTCGGGGACTCCAGCCTGAAGATCTTCGCCAGCTACGGGATATACTATGACGTGATGAAGCTCTACATGGGCCAGCTCACCTTCGGCGGCACGAAACGCGTGGAGGATTACTACGCCCTCCAGGACCCGGATTGGACCAAGATCGCGGCGAGCGGCACGATCGACGACGCGGCGAGCCAGAAAGCCGGCAACACCTACGCCGGGTCCATGGATTACCTGCCGCCTTCGCTGAACCGGGTCGATCCGGATATCAAACCGACCTCCCAGCGGGAGATCTCCTTCGGCGCCGAGAAGAAGCTGGGGGAGAACATCTCCCTCACCGCCCGCTTCGTCCAGAAGCACCTGATCCGGACGATCGAGGATGTCGGCGTCTACATCACGACGGTCAATCCGACGACCGGCGCCGTGACGGTTTCCCAGGACTTCTGGGTCACCAATCCCGGTTTCGGCGTGTCCCTGCCGGTCTCCCAGGGCGGAAAGTTCATCGAAGACTACTGGCCCTGCCCGAAAGCGACGCGGGAATACTACGGCTTCAACATCTCGCTGGAGAAGAGGTTCAGCAACAACTGGCAGGGCGGGATCAATTACACCCTGAGCCGCGTCTCCGGGAACTATTCCGGCCTGGCCAGCTCCGATGAAGGCGGCCGCCTCGGCCCGAGCGTCGAACAGGATTTCGACCGATGGTTCATGGGATACGACGGCCAAGGCAAGGTGCTCGACGGCCCTCTGCCCCAGGACAGGACCCATTACTTCAAGGCCTTCGGCTCCTACGCCTTCCCGTTCGGGCTGACCGTGGGGATTGTCGCCTACGGCCGGAGCGGCTTGCCCCAGACGACCAAGATCCTTTACAACTCCAAGTATTTCTACGTCAACGGCCGGGCGGACCTGGGCCGACTGCCGTTCACCGCGTGGGCCGATGTCTACCTGGATTACGCCTTGAAGCTCGGCAATAAATTGCGGGCCTCCATCAACCTCCAGGTCAACAACATCACCGACACCGACACGATCCAGAGCAAGATCACCACCGCGGACAGACAGAGTTTCACGGGCTATACCACACAAATCTTGGACGGAACATTTGCCCGGGACTACATGTCAATTATCTCGGCGAGGGGCATTGCTCATCCGGCGTTCAATCAGTGGGAAACCAGATTCGGCCCCTGGTCGGCGCGTTTGGGTTTCAAGCTTTCCTTCTGATTACGCGCTCCGGCAACTGTCAACAAGAAAAAGCCCGTCCTTCGGAAAAAGGACGGGCTTTTTTCTTGACTATTTTGGGAAATGCCTTAAGCTGGAACCTCAAGATTCTTCACGTGTCGCCTTAGTTCGGCCGCTTGGCACAAGGAATTCCGTGATTGAGCCTCGATGAATAAAAAAAAGAAAGTAAAATCCCGGACCGAAAAAAAGGCAGCTTCCCGAAAGGTTCATGGCCTGGAATCCGGCGCTAGATCGGTATTGGTTTGGGGGATTGCCGGAACCATCGCGGCTCTGGGGCTCCTGGTCTATTTCGCGGTGATCGGCCCGGGAAGTCGGCAGGTCGATTTCTCGGGTGCGCAGACTTTTAATGTTCTGCTCATCACGCTCGACACCACCAGGGCCGATCATCTGGGCTGTTACGGCTATCCTCCGGCCAAGACGCCTCATCTCGACGGCCTGGCCCGTGAGGGCATCCGCTTCGCTCGGGTTTATTGTCCCGCGCCCCTGACGCTACCTTCTCATTGTTCGATCATGTCCGGACTCTATCCGGTTACGCATAAGGTTCGCAACAACGGTCACGACCTCCCGCCGGGGATTAAGACTCTGGCCGATATCCTGAAGGGCCGTGGCTACGCGACGGCGGCTTTTGTGTCCTCGTTTTCGGTCGATTCCCGATTCGGCATCGGCCGGGGCTTCGATGTTTATGACGACACCTTTCAATCGCAGCTGCCCTTGAAAAGTTCAAACGCTGAGCGCCGGGCCGAGGAGACTTTTGGCCGGTTTTCGCGCTGGCTGGAGAACAACCGGGGAAACCGGTTTTTCGCTTGGGTTCATTACTATGACCCGCACCTGCCATATGACCCGCCTTCGCCATACAGAGAAGAATTCGGCAGCCGTCTCTACGATGGCGAAATCGCCTATATGGACCATTATGTGGGCGCCATTCTGGAGCGGCTCAAAGAGAAGGGAATTCTAGAGAAGACCATCATCGTTGTCGCCGCTGACCACGGAGAGGGGCTGGGTGATAAGGTGGAAGCCGGTCACGGCATTTTCCTTTATGAAGAAACCCTCCTCGTCCCGCTTATTTTTTATAACCGAAAGATCTTTTCTCGTTCTCAAGTCATCGAAAGCCAGGCGAGGTTGGTCGATGTGGCTCCGACCATTCTGGAGATCATCGGCTTGAAAGACGAAGCTGCGGGCATGCAGGGACAGAGCCTGTCCGCATGGCTCAGGGGCAAGAGCAGGAAAGACCTCGACTGCCTGGTCGAAACCTTTTACCCTCGAGAAAACTTCGGCTGGTCGGAACTCGTCGGGCTGATCTCAGGCACCTGGAAATACATCCAAGCCCCTCGACCCGAGCTCTATGACCTGAAGAATGATCCCGAGGAAAGGAAGAATTTGTACAATTTTTCAGCGAATAAGGCCGGCGAGTTAGCAGAAAAGCTCGAACGCGAACTTCTCCGTCTGAGTTCCGATCGGAAGGCCTCCGGCGAGCCGGCCACGGCCAGGACGAAAGACCTGGAAAAGCTCAGGTCTTTGGGTTACTTGAATTTCGCTCCGGCCAAGCCAGGTTCAGCTTTTCCCGACCCAAAAGAGAAAATAGACCTGCTCAGGCTGATTCAGCAGGCGCAAGCCTATGAGTTAGAAGAACGATACCTTGAGGCCGAGCGGGTCTATCGCAGGATCCTGGAGGACATCCCCGATTCTCCGGCTGGCTACGTCAACCTGGCGATTGCCCAGGCAAGACAGAACAAATTCGACCAGGCCATCGACACCCTGGGCCAAGGCATTGCCCGGATCCCGGATTCCGAGATTCTGCTGGTTCGCCTGGGCCACACTTATCTGGTCACGGGAAAATCTCAGGAAGCCTTGAAGACGATGGATAAAGTCCTGGCTTTAAACCCTCAAAACGTCGATGCCCTGACCGTCTGTGCCGGCATCCTGGATGCAACGGGCCGGAAGGATGAGGCCCGCTCTTATTATGAACGCGCCCTGGCCATTGAACCGGAAAGCCGGCACTTGAGAATGAGCTATGCAGGGAATCTCGCTTCCAGCGGCAAATTGAGAGAAGCGATCAAAATTTACGAGACATTGATCGGCGATTTTCCAGAAGAACAGGCCTTCTATCAATACGCCGGCATCGCTTGTTCTTATCTCGGCGAATCCGACCGGGCGATTTCGCTCCTTCAGCAGGCCGTGGCCATACGGCCGACGCCTGTAGGCTATTTCAACCTGGCCCTGGCTTATGAAAAAAGCGGCAATCTCCTGCAAGCGATAAAGTATTTCAAGCTTTACCTGGAAAATTCCCGTGGTGAAAGCGAAGTCAATGTTCGAAAGGCCAAGGCTGAGCTCGAAAACCTGGAAAAGAAACTGGGGCATCCGCCGTTTTGACGGCGGGCAAGAAGCCTGCCTGAAGCAACTAAAGGCTCGACTTCATTCCAGATAAAGTTGACGATCTTGCAAAATTTCCTTTCTTTTCATTATTATTGTATTGACAATTTTCATGATCGGGATTAATTTATAGCTACCCTAAGAATTTAGAAGGAGGGTCTTTATGAAGAAAATTTTCATCGCCGCTTTTGTCGTTTTCCTTTTTGCCGGCTTGGCCGAGATGAGCGCCCAGGACCGGGGCTCTATCACGGGCCTCGTCAGAACCCAAGATGGGGCTCCTGTGGTCAATGCCGTCGTCAAGATCACGAGCGACCTGCTGCCCGCCGGGCGGTCGTTTACGACGGGAAAGGACGGCCAATTCCGGTTCCCGACCATTCCCCCGGGCACCTATGTCCTGACCGTAACCCATCCGGATTTGACGCCGGTCAATGAAAAAGAAGATGTGATCGTCGGATTGGGAAGATCGGCCCAAGTCACGGTGGTCATGGTCGCCGTGGGAAAAGTCGAAGAGCAGGTAACCGTCACCGCCAGGTCCCCGGTCATAGACCTTAAATCCACGGAGATCTCGGCGAGTTGGCAGAAACAGCTTGTCGAAAAGCTGCCGCTGGGACGCTCCTATGCGTCTCTCTGGCAGCTGGCGCCCGGCGTCGCCGACAACCGCGATTTTGCCCCAAATGCCGGCGGCAATAAACAGGACAATGTCTTCCTCTATGACGGGTCCAACATTACCAACCCGTTCTTTGGAACGCTCGGCGCCAATTTCTCCGAGTTGGATATCGCCGAAGTCAATATCAAGAGGGGCGGCATCAGCGCTGAGTTCGGACGGGCCGCGGGCATGATCACGAACGCCATCACGAAATCCGGGACGAACCAGTTCTCGGGCAGTTTTCGATTTGTTTATGAACCGACAAAGCCGGAGATTCCGATGATTGGGGAAATTCCGTTTATCGCGAAAAGCAGAGATCCCAATATTATTACAAAATACGACCGGACCAATCCGGCTTTTTCGCTGGGCGGGCCGATCATCAAGGACAAGATCTGGTTCTACACTTCGGCCAACCTACCACGCTCGACGACAACCGGCCGGATCAACAACCTGGGGTCTGTCCCCGACGCGAAATCGGTCGAGAACGAGCTTTTCTTCAAGCTGACTGCCAACCCGCACCCGAGGCACCTGTTCACGGCCAGCATCCGGAACAACGATTTTGATGACAAGAATGCCGGAGTCGGGGTGAACGACCATCCCGACGTGTCTATCACCGGCAACGGACTGAGCCGGATCATCTATTTGTCTTGGGCCTGGACGATATCTCAGTCCACGTACCTCGAAGTCAAATATGACCATGTGAAGGAGGATTACAAAAGCGTCCCCAACAAGGCCCTTGGCTATCAGCCGACCTTTGACCCAACCCATCCCGAGCGGATGGGCTATTTCCAGACGGCCGCCGAATTCAGCCAAGTCGGCGGAGCGAAATTGTCCGGACAGTACGTCGGCGCAGGGTCGGAATACAACACCCAGAATTTCTTCCGTGACGAGGTCAAGCTCGTCCTCCACCAGTACCTGGATTTCAGCGGCCATTCTCATGTCATCAAGGCCGGTTTCGGGTTCGATGACGGGGGCGAGTATTTGGAAAGGGAGGCCAACGGGTGGGGCAGCATTCTCTATTATCCCACGGGCTCCTCGACCTATGATTCTTTGAAAAGGCCTGGATTCCGCGCCCGGTATTATCCTAAACAGGATCCCCAGGATTCGAGGGGCCGGACGTACTCGATTTTCGTTCAGGACACGATTAGCATCGGGGAACGATTGACGTTTACCCTTGGCCTCCTGTCCAATCGCGATGAATTCAGCACGAAGACGGCCGGCGGGAAAAAAACATTTTTGAAGTTCGATTTCGGCAAGGAAATCCAGCCGAGAATCGGGTTCACTTACATGATCGATAGGAAGGCCGGAGACAAGCTCTTCGCCAATTGGGGCCGGTATAACAATATGGATAACCGCAGCCTGGCCAGGGCGGCGGCGCCCCTCAGAGTTTACAGGCAGGACGCCTATTTTCTTCTCTCGGACGGCAGCAAAGTCTACGATGTGCCGCAGGTTTCGGAAACCGGAAAGGTCATCCTGCCCGGCTTGAAGCCCACTACTTCAGATGAATTCATCTTCGGCTACAGTCGACCCTTCCTGAAAGTTTGGAGCCTCGAGCTCTGGGGACAGTATCGAAACGTCAAGCATGTCATCGAGGATTATCCGACGGTCAACAGACTTACATCCCCATCGAGCTTTGTTTACGGCAACCTGGACGGCGACCTCAAGGACATCAACGGGAACGTCATCGCTACGGGCGTTACCGCAAAAAGGCAATACACGGCGTTCAGTCTCGAGATCAAAAAACAATGGGCGGATCGCTGGTCTCTGATGGCCATGTATACTTGGAGCAAATTGTACGGGAACTGGGACCTGGATTATGCTCCCGGAACTTCTCTCTTTTACGCATCCTCGTATATCGAGGATGCGCCCGGATTATACATCGAGGATCCCCTGCGCACGGGATATATGTCCGGCGACCGGACGCATGTCTTTAAGCTGTTCGGAACATGGGAATTCTTCAAGAATTTGACCCTGGGCGGATATCTGCGGGTTCAGAGCGGCAGACCGTGGGAAGCCAGGCTCAAGGATTATTACGGCAACTACTACATGTATCTGGAGAAAGCGGGGAGCAACCGGCTGAAGACATGGCCCAACCTGGACCTCCAGCTGTCCTACACGATTCCGCTCGGCGGCAGATTCGAGGGCATCCTCGAAGCCCGGATGATGAATGTCTTTGACACGCAGACGGTGATGTCGATCGACATGCGGTCCGACCAGCCGACGTTCAAAAATGCCACGTCCTACGTATCGCCCCGCAAGTTCGCCTTGACGTTCTACGTGAATTTCTAAGCGTATTTTCGAAAATTTTTTACCGGAGGGCCGTTGAGCGGCCCTCCGTTCTGCTTTTCCGTTCTTCCCAGAATCGCCGGTAGAGATAACAAGCCCGGCGTTTATCCATCAAAATTTTCGGGTCCTTGATTGTGTTTTCTTTTTCCAGTGTCTTTGTTTATAATAGCCGGTCGCAGAAGTTCCAAATTGAAATTGAAAACATCGGAGGTAAGAATGTCAAACTCGAGAAAGCGGCTTAACCGAAGAGAGTTCATTTCGACGGCCCTGGCCGGTGCGGCCTCCGTGGGATTGTTAAATCGCCTCGCTCCTGCGAAGGATGTTCCGGGGACCGCGGCGCCGGTTCCTCAAGTTCAATCCGGCAACAAGATGACCGAACGCAAGCTGGGCAAGACGGGCATTGTCCTGCCCGTTGTCAGTATGGGCGTTATGAATGCCGATAATCCCGAGCTTGTCAAGAAATCCTATGAACTCGGGATCCGTCACTTCGACACGGCCTACGGATACATGCGGGGCCGAAACGAGGAGATGCTGGGAAAAGTCTTCACCGAGCTCAAGTGCAGGGATAAAGTCATCATCGCCACCAAGATCCCTCCTCCGGGGCAGCGCGACGCTCAAAAGGCCAAAGAGGAATTCTTGAGGATGGCCGACACCAGTCTCAAGCGGCTCCAGACGGACCATGTCGATATGATCTATATGCATGATGTCAGCGCGGTCGAAAATGTCCATCCTCCCGCACTCACGGAAGCTTTGGCCCAACTCAAGAAAGAGGGGAAAGCTCGCTTTGTCGGCTTTTCCACCCATTCCAACATGGCCGCCTGCCTGAACGAAGCGGCACGGACCGGCTTTCATGATGTCATCCTGACGTCCTTTAACTATGCCCATGCCGGGAACAAAGAGCTTTCGGACGCGCTGGCGAATGCCGCGGCCAAGGGAATCGGGCTCATCGCCATGAAAACACAGTGCAGCCAGTACTGGTACCGGGAAGGCCTTTCCAGCGTCGAGCAGATGTATTACCAGGGCGCGATCATCCAGTCGGCGGTCCTGAAGTGGGTATTAAGACATGATTTCATCACCACGGCGGTGCCCGGCTACACCACCTACGAGCAGTTGAGTGAAGACGTGTCGGCGGGCTTGAACCTTGCTTTGAGCTCGGAAGAGAAGAAATTTTTGGATGACCACAAGGTCAAGCTGGCCATGGAATTCTACTGTCGGCAGTGCTCGCAATGTCTGAGCTCCTGCCCGAAGAACGCGGACATCCCGTCCTTGATGCGGACCCATATGTACGCGGCCTGCTACGGCAATTTTTTTCAAGCCCGAGATACCTACGACGGGATATCGTCAGAGCGCCGGCTTGAGGCCTGTGCTTCTTGCCATTCCTGCCGAGCCCGCTGCGTCCACGGCATTTCCATTCCCAAGAGGATCGATGAGCTGAAGGCTTTGTTTGGATGACGAAAGAGCGGCTGGTTTCCGTCGATGCCCTCCGCGGCCTGACGATCGCCGCCATGGTCCTGGTCAACAACCCCGCCAGCTGGTCCTATATCTATCCACCCCTCCGCCATGCCGAATGGCACGGCTGGACGCCGACCGACCTCGTCTTCCCGTTCTTTTTATTCATCGTCGGGATCTCTCTGTCGCTCTCGTTTTCCCGGAGGATGGAAGCGGGACAGGCGGGGACAAGCCTTAATCTCAAGGTTTTCCAAAGGGCCCTGATGATTTTTGCCCTGGGGATCATCCTCCATCTCTTCCCCCGGTTTCACTTTTCGACGATCCGCATTCCCGGCGTTCTCCAACGCATCGCCGTCTGTTTCCTGTTCGGGGCGTTGATCTATCTGAACACGAAGGTCAAGGGAAGGATCGCGGTTTCTCTGGCGATCCTTGTTGGCTACTGGGCGCTGCTCAAATTTGTTCCGGTTCCCGGCTACGGGGCCGGAATCCTGGATTTCAAGGGAAATCTGTGCGGATATATCGATTCTAAGCTGCTGGCCGGCCACCTCTACAAGCCGGCCTTCGACCCGGAAGGCCTCCTGAGCACGCTGCCGGCCGTCGTCACCGTGCTGCTGGGATCCTTGGCCGGGGATTGGCTGCGTTCCAACAAAACGATCTTTCGGAAGACGCTGATGTTTTTTCTGTCCGGGATTATTCTGACGACGTCCGGGCTGCTGCTCCATCCCTTTTTCCCGATCAACAAGCAGCTCTGGACGAGCACCTATGTTCTTTTCTCAGCCGGCACCGCCCTGATCGTCTTCGGGGTTTGTTTTATTGTGATCGAAGGATTTCAGGCCAAGAAATGGGCCTATCCATTTCTCGTCCTCGGGACAAACGCCATCACTGTTTTTGCCGGGTCGGCGCTCATGGTCAAGCTTCTCATGCTGATCAAAATTTCCGACGGCGGGAAAACGGTCTGGCCGGTGACGTACCTCTACAATCATTTTCTGTCGCCGGCCCTCGGTCCCTATCTGGGATCGCTGGCCTACCCGGTTTTTTTCATCCTGCTCTGGATCGCGATCATGCTTCCATTGTACAGGAGCAAGATTTTTATCAAGATTTAATATCAAAGCAATAATTAAAATGACATCCCCGTCCGGGCGGCGCTTAGGCCGTCCTAAAGCCCCCGTAGCGGAGGGGGGCCCCGGACACTCTTGGAGGAGGACCCTTTCACAGGGTCCCCCTCCAACGAGCGGCGGGAATACCCGCCCGCCCTGCCACCCCTCCAAGGAGCATCCTCCCATGAATTCATCGCCAGATGCTCCAGGGAAAGGAGGCAGAGAGCGAAGCGATCGTTGGAGGGAAACCCTAAATAAGGGTTTCCCTCCAAGAGTATCCGACGGGACTGGTTCCCCCGGGCTCGGGGGCTACGGGCGGCCTAAGCGCCGCCCGGACGTTTCACTTTATTTATTACGTTTGTATTAGTAGACGATCCAGCCGACCGCTTTTAAGAATTCCAAGTACTTGACCAGGGCATTAAAGTCCACATCGCGGCCGGTTTCCGCGGCGACGGAGCTCCGGATCTTGACGACGGACCTTTTGCCGTTGATGTAGTTCAGGACGAACCGTCTTTGGCCCATGTCAAAATTGAGGACCTTCAGCGCGTCCGGGTTCTTTTCCAGGAATTTTTTATAGCGGTCGCTCGATTCCATCGAGAATTCCTTGCCTTCGACGTCAGGATGAAGGGAAGGCACGACGTTCGCATACTGTTTTTCGAGCTTATCGGGTTCCGGCAGTTGGAGGTCGCCGACTTTTAGCTGTTTGGCCCGGAGCTGGCCGTAGGACAGAATTTGGCCGCCAAGGCTTTTGCTGTACATCTCCCATTGGGCCTTGTAGTTGTTGACGAGTTGTCCGGCCGGGCTTGAGCCTGAATAAACATCCTGGATGCTCGCCACGGCCTCCGCTTCTCGTCCGCAGGCAAACTGGGCTAGATTCACGGCCCGGGTGACGGCGGCCGCCAGGTTTTTCGCATCGGCGGCGTTGATCGACCGATAGGCGGCCGGAAGCTCTCTCTTGCCGATTCGGGCAAAGCCGAAGGAGGCGACGGCGTCCAGCAATCCCGGAAGCATTTCATCCGTGCAGTTGGCCGCCGCCCAGGCCGTGGCCGCGCCGATGAAGGCCACCCGTTTCATTTCGGTGGGATCGGCTTTATCGGGTGTATCGGTATCGGTGTGGTACCATTGGTCGGGCCAGGTGAAAAATTCGATCCCCGGGACGGCGACCATGGCGTTGTTGAAGCAGACATGATCGCTCCCGCCGGTAGCCTGGTGAGTGAAGTAGCGGAAAGCATCTTTGGAGCCGTTCTTTTCCCACATCGGACGGGGGAAATACTGACCTCCCATCCTGCCGCGGGGGGAGTCGTTGAGGTAGACGATGTCGTTGGTTCGCCAGACATAATTCATGATCGAATCCGCCAGGCCGTCCAGGTAGCTGGGCAGGTGGTTGGGACATTCGCTCATCGTGAAGATGCCATTGTTTTTCCGGAGCGCCTCTCCGACCATGTCCATGTTGATGTCGATGCTGAGCTTGTCCGGGAAGCCGGGATTCTGCTTGATGAATTCATAGGTGCCGGAGATCTCGTTGGGCCAGAGGAAGTAAATGGGCCGTCGAGGCTTGGGCAGAGCCCCCTCGGCGATCAATTTGGACAAGGCCCTGAGGATCTCGAGCTGGACGACGCAGCCGCTCATGTTGTCGTTGGCGCCTCTCTTCGTATAGCCTTCGAAGAGATGAGCCGTGAAGATGACGCCTTTTTTATCCGGCTCCGTCCCAGGGATCGAGCTGAAAACGAACTCAAATCGATCCGGATATTTATTGAGCTTCGTTTTGGCCTGGACGGTGATCGGCGTTCCCCGTTCCAGGTCTTCAAGAAGCTCTGACCACTGCCGCCAGGAGATCGTGAAGCCGAATTTCAGGTTGGAGAATCCGCCGTACGTCCCGCCGCTGTAGAGGACCTGGTCGGGATCGAAATACCGCTCCTGGGCCGCAAACGTGATCACCCCCTTGATCCCGGCCGCGTCCAGCGCTTTGGCCGTTTCCCGATTGGCATGATTCCACATAAGAGCGATCTTGCCGTTGGTTTTGTCTTGGAGGCCACCTTCGGTCAAGAGCTTGATCTTGTCCTTGTCCAGCGGCGGAATATAGACCAGGCCGCCGGTGATGTCGATATCGGCCGAGCTGCGGGAAACAAGGGCCGCGTCCGCTTCGAGCCTGGCGATGAGCCTTCTCGTAGGCAGGAGCGTCCAGAATTCGCCTTTGACCGGGTATTCAAACGTCCCGCTGCTTTTATAGCGGTCGAGCTTTGTCGTCTCGATGCCATAGCCGCGGACGAGCTCGTAGATTTTTCCGGATTCGTAGAACGTATCCGTGAATTCTTTTTCTCCCCGGAGCCAGGGCGCGCCCGCCAGCCGGACCAGGTTGTTGAATATAATTTGGCCCGAGACCTCGTTGGCCAGGAGGTTGACGATCTCGGGAGGAAGAGGAGTCTTGAGGACCGGGCTTTCCGGCATCTGGACCCGTTCCTGAGCCGAGACAAGACCTCCAATCATGATGATCGAAACGAACATGAATAAGAAAGCTTTTCGGTGAGACGATTTTTTCATGACAAATTTTCTCCCTCCATTGGAATGCTTCAATCTCCAAGATATTATGTTAGGACGAATCCGCGGTCAAGCGGATGGGGGAAACATCCAAATATGTGATTTAAAGGAGGCCCCGGCATCACCCCCGGCCCCCTGGGGAACCAGTCCCGCCGGATACTCTTGGAGGGAAACCCTTATTCAGGGTTTCCCTCCAACGATCGCTTCGCTCTCTGCCTCCTTTCCAAGGAGCATTTGGCGATGAATTCATGGGAGGATGCTCCTTGGAGGGGTGGCAGGGCCGGCGGGTATTCCCGCCGCCCGTTGGAGGGGGAACCTGCAAAAGGGTCCTCCTCCAAGAGTGTCCGGGGCCCCCCTCCGCTATGGGGCCTCAGGGGTGATGCCGGGGCCTCCTTTAAATCACAGAAACGGTGATGCTTACAATTGGAGGAGGCCTGTTGAGAAATATCGCGATTCAAGCTATCATACACATCCCTGTTGGAGTGAGCTGATGGATACGATCAAGGTCGAGAATTTAACAAAGCAGTTCAACGGCCTGACGGCTGTAGATCATATCGCCTTTTCCGTCCCGGAAGGCGAGCTGTTCGGCCTTCTCGGGCCGAACGGCGCCGGCAAGACGACCACGATCAACATGCTGGCGACCCTTCTTAAACCGTCGTCGGGATATGCCGAGGTCGCCGGCTGCGACGTGTCCAAGAGCCGGGACAGCGTCCGAAAAAGCATCGGCATCGTCTTCCAGGAACCTGCCCTTGACAGCAAGCTGACCGGGAGAGAGAACCTCGATTTTCATGCCATGATGTACAACATCGAGAGGGACGAGAGGAGGAGGAGGATCGACGAGGTCCTGAGACTGGTCGACCTGAAAGAGAAGGCGTCTGTCCTCGTTGAGAAATATTCCGGGGGTATGAAGCGGAGGCTGGAGATCGCCCGGGGACTGATCCATCGGCCCAAGGTCCTATTTCTGGACGAGCCCACCCTCGGCCTCGACGCCCAGACCAGGCGCCTTATTTGGGATTATGTCAAAAAGCTCAATAGAGAGAGCCGGGTGACGATCATCCTGACGACCCACTACATGGAAGAGGCGGACTATCTCTGCGACCGGATCGCCATCATGGACCACGGCAAGTTTGTCGCCTTGGATACGCCTGCTAAATTGAAAGACCTTCTCGGCGGCGACGTCGTCTCTATGGAATTAGAGGGAAATTCCGATTCCCTCATGGACGAGATCAAGACCCTCGACTGGATCAAAAAATATAGTCTCCATGACGATGTCCTGAACATGACCATGGAGAAAGGAGAGCGGCGGATCCCTGAACTCGTCACCCTGGCCCAGAGTCACGCCATCACGGTCACCTGCGTCCATCTCAGGAAACCGAGCCTCGAGGATGTTTTTCTCCATTTCACGGGCCGGACGATCCGGGAGGATGAGGCGGGCCAGGGCGCGCGCAACCGGACGATGATGGCGGGGCACGGCAGGAGATAGAGATGATCAGCTGGACGGCCGTCTATGTCATGTGGTTGAGGGAAATGAAAAGGTTTGTCCGGGCCAAATCGAGGATCATCGGGTCGCTGATCATGCCGCTGTTTTTCCTGGCCTTTCTCGGCCTCGGCTTCAACCGGATGGCCATCCCCGGCATCGGCGGCCAGGGCGTGAACTATATCCGCTTTCTCGTGCCGGGAATTATCGGCATGACCCTGCTTTTCACTTCGACCATGCAGGGACTGTCCGTCCTGTGGGACAAGGAGTTTGGGTTCCTCAAAGAAATCATGGTCGCTCCCGTCAGCCGGGTTTCACTCGTTTTGGGAAGAATCGCCGGCGGGATCACGACGGCCCTGATCCAAAGCCTGCTCATTCTCCTCATCTCGGTCATCATGGGTTTCCGGGCCAGCGGGCCGGCATCCTTCCTCTTAGCCTTGGTCTTCATGATCCTGATCGGGTTCACCTTTATCGGCTTGGGGCTTATTTTCGCCTCCAAGATGAAGGATATGCAGGGATTCGGCATCGTCATGAATTTCATCATCTTCCCGCTGTTCTTTTTGTCGGGGGCCCTCTATCCGCTCGGAAACCTGCCCTGGTTCGTCCGCGCCCTGTCCTATATCGACCCTCTGACCTTCGGCATCGACGGGCTGAGAGGTTCGCTGATCAAAGTTTCTTCGCTGCCGATCCTCCTTGACTTAGCGATCATGATCGGGTTCTCTCTGGTTATGGTCTTCCTGGGCGCTTATTTCTTCGAGAAGAGCGAAACCGTCTGAATATATTTTCTCTCCCTTAGGTGACGAAGGAAGGGAGAGGGTGATATGATAAAAGAATCCTTCCCTTTATATTCTCCACAAAAGGACGGAGATAAAAGGAACAGACTCGTTTTGTCATAAGCTTTTGGTGAAACAAGGAGAGGTCTATGAGTGAGCATTCGTCTAAGATATCTTTTAAAATTTCTTTTTTTGGATGGGTTCTCATCGTCTTCCTCTTTTTGACCTGTCTTTGCGGAACCGCCTGCAAGACGAAAAAAGAGAGCGCCCCGACCGCTCCGTCTCAAGCCGTTGAGAGAGTAAAGCTTGGAGTAGAAGTCTTTCTGGAGAAACACCTTGACCTGGTCAAAGGCAAAAAAGTCGGGTTGATCACAAACTCTTCGGGAGTGGACAGCCGCCTGCAGAGCACGATCGACCTATTCCGGAACAACCCGGATATCCAGCTTGTCGCCCTTTATGCCCCCGAGCACGGCGTTCGTGGAAATGCCCAGGCCGGGGAATATGTCCCCTTTTATATGGACGAAAAATTCAAGATCCCGGTCTTTAGCCTCTACGGACAGTCCATGAAGCCTCAGCCGGGAATGCTCAAAAATATCGATGAATACATGCGGTCCTTCGATACGACGCACGTCGGAAAAAAGCCGGAGTCGTCCATGACCAAAGACGTCGATATCCTTGTTTATGATATCCAGGACGTCGGGACACGGATTTACACCTATGAATCAACGATGGCCTATGCCATGCAGGCTTGCGCCGAAAGCGGTATCGATTTTCTTGTCCTCGACAGGCCGAACCCGATCAACGGTGTGGACATGGAAGGGCCGATTCTCGAATACCCAAAATACAGTTCCCCGGTCGGCATCTATCCCGTCCCTTTGAGGTTCGGAATGACGATCGGCGAACTGGCCATGCTCTATAATGAGAAGTTTTTAGAGAAAAAGGCCAGGCTGACCGTGATCCCCATGGAAGGCTGGAAACGGGATATGTGGTATGACCAGACCCGCCTGCCTTGGGTCATCCCGTCGCCCAATATGCCCACTCTCGACACGGCGACTGTCTATCCGGGCCAGGTGTTTTTGGAGGGGACGAACGTCTCGGAGGGAAGAGGGACGACGCGGCCGTTTGAATTTTTTGGCGCACCGTGGATCGACGGCAATGAATTGACGCGAAAGCTCAATGCTATTGGCCTGCCCGGTGTCATCTTCCGGGAACAGTGGTTCAATCCGACCTTTTCAAAATTCAAAGGAGAATCGTGCGGCGGGGCCCAGATTCATGTCACGTACAGAAATCGATACCGGTCGCTGGAAACGACGCTTCACATTATCAAAACCATCCGGGACGTGTATCCGGACAAGTTCGAGTTCCACGAAAAATATTTTGATAAAATCATGGGCACCTCAAAAGTCCGGGAGGCCATGCTCAAGGGCATCGCCGTCAAGGACATCGTGGCCGGCTTTCAAGACAGTCTGAAGACGTTTTCCGAACAGCGTCAGCGCTTCCTGCTTTATTAGATGCTTCCTATTGAAGAGATTGTTCGCAAAGATTGAAATAAACACTATTTTTCCCTTAAAATAGCTTCTCCTTAAAAAAGGATCAAAACGCATTCATAAGGAGCGATAGATGCCCGCGCAAAAAAAATTTTCCTACGCCCTGTCCAATCCGCTGTCGGTCCTCCTGGACAAAATCCCCGAGGAATTCGAGCCCGAGGACTTTTTGAAGGTCATCGAGACGAAGAATATCGAACGAATCACATTC
>Ga0315274_10001120_pt1 | contig 41565 bp, 33 predicted proteins | sample YL17G02_20_MG_FD_203700 | JGI IMG/M metagenome (GOLD analysis project Ga0315274, IMG submission 203700) | Sediment microbial communities from Yellowstone Lake, YNP, Wyoming, USA - YL17G02_20 | ecosystem: Environmental > Aquatic > Freshwater > Lake > Sediment | place: USA: Wyoming | collected...
GGCTGTTGTTGCTGGCGTTCCATCGCAAACTCCTTAAAAGCCCTTTTATCTTCAGACAGCCGCATCTTATCGTTACCTACTATAAAAAGCGCGCGAATAATTAGTTTTTCAGAGGTCTCAATAATCAATTCTTTAATGGCGTCCTACGCCAAAGGTGGTATCAAAAACCACTCAAAAAGTGTCAATTTTCGCTCATTTTTGCTAAAAACCGCGCACTTTTGCTTACTTTTGGTGAATTTTCGGTACTTTTTGGTACGTTTTTACCCTCATTTTTAGCTCAATAATGCAATAGTCCTATAATAACTGAAATATCAGTATTACTACCGACCCCATTTTCAAAATTTTCCTTCAAAAACCTCGTTTTTTTCAAATCCTAATGATCTACTATGCTTTATTTCTCCAAGATATGAAGGCATTTTTCGTTCATTGTAAGTGCGGCAAGAAGAAATGACACAGTGCTTTCGGCACCCTGGTTGTTATTGAGGCCATCGGGCATAAGTGCATCATTACAGCCTTTCGTGGCGGAATCATAAACTGGAAGATGCAGGTCGTTTGCGCCGAGGAACCAGTCGAACGCTTTTTTCTGGAGGGTCAGGAATCTTCTATTTTTTGAGCTGTCATAGGCGGCCTTCAACATCATGATTGTACTTGCGGCTTCTATAGGTTGCTGGTCGAAAGTAGCTTTCGTTTGACCGCATTTGTACCAGCCTTTTGAGCCGATGAAGCTGAAATGTTCGCCGGTGAAGGTATTGTCCAGTAGAAATGCAGAAGTCTTTTCGGCGATTTCAAGGTATCCCCGGCAGTTCAATGATAATCCTGCGGCAAATAGTGCATAGGGCAGGACGGCATTGTCATAAGTGAGGCTGCCTTCAAACCACTGCCAATCAGCAATGGCGTTCTTTGAGTAAAGATTGACCAGAGCATCCGCGGCAGATACCAGTTGCTGCCTGATGTCGTCAGCATCTGGGAATTGTTTGAGGTAATCACATAAGCCCAGTATTGAATAGGCGATGCCTCTGGGGAATTGGTCCGGCAGGAGCCATACAGCCCTATCGAAGTAAGCCTGCACGGGAGAGATATACGCCGGTGAAGGCGGCATTGCCAGCACTGTACCTAAAGCCCAAAGAGTTCTTCCGAAGGCATCTGAGGATGATTCACCCTGCTGCCAGGTCCTGTTGAAGTCCATAAGGTTCTTGAAGGAGCCATCGTTGTTTTGGGCGTGCATAACAAAAGACAGGTACACATTGAGCAGCCGCAGTGCCTGTGGGTCGGCGTTTTGGGCATAGTACTTCGCCATTGCGATGACAGCCCTGGCGTTATCGTCTGTGCAGTAGCCATGTTCGCGGTTGGGAATTATACCGCTGGCGTGTTGCAGCAAACCGGTGTCGTCAGTAAGTCTTATGAGGTGGTCGAGAGAAGGTGGCCTTTTAAGTGGTAAGGGGCTGATAAAACCGGCTTTTTTTGTAGATTTTTTGGTCATCCAAGTCATCTCCGGCCACATAGGCACAATACGGGCAAAAGTTCATGGTAGATTTATAAGGATAGTCTGTCAAGCTACTTGGGGACAAAGTCGATAGTATAGGTGTATATATTCCCACTTTGGGGGTGGGATTACACCAAAAACATGTAAAAATGGGGGATTTCGGCGACATTTTGGAATGCTTGAATTTTTTTTGCCTTTTTTTTGCACAAACTGTTGACAAGTGCGTAAATATTACAGTATTGTTGTAGGAATAGTAGGAGATACTTATGAAACTCTCCACAAGAACTCGATACGGTATGAGGGCAATGATAGAGCTGGCACAGCATGATGGGAAACGGCCTCTCCAGCTCAAGGTAATTGCAAAGCGACAGGATATATCGGTTAAATACCTCGAACAGCTAATGACATTACTCAGGTCGGCAGGATTTGTCCGAAGTGTGAGAGGCTCGAGGGGTGGGTATGTACTCGCCAAAAGTCTGGATGAGATTAGGGTCAGCGATATTTTTCGCTGCCTCGAAGGACCTGTAACAACCACTGAGTGTGTTGAGGACAAAGACTACTGTGTACGGGCCTCTGATTGTATTGCAAGACGAGTGTGGATGCAGGTGGAAGAGGCAATTGACAACGTGCTGGAATCTCTTACGCTGCAGGACTTAGTGAATGAGGCTAAGAGAAATGACAAGGCTGAATATCAGATATAGAAAGTCGAAGGCGGAAAATGAGTGCTATATTTGAAGACATATCGGCAGCGGTTGGGTATACGCCGTTGGTTAGAATCAACAGACTTGTGTCGAACGGGGCAACGGTGCTGGTTAAACTTGAATCGAAGAATCCCTGCGGCAGCGTAAAGGACAGGATCGCCAGGTCGATGATAGAAGCGGCAGAAGAAAAAGGCCTAATCAAAACTGACACGATATTGGTCGAACCGACCAGCGGCAATACAGGGATAGGGCTTGCGTTTATATGTGCTGCGAAGGGGATACCTTTGATACTTACCATGCCGGAATCGATGAGCATCGAAAGAAGGAAGCTGTTGCGGCTGTTCGGCGCTAAGATTGTACTGACAGCTGCAGAGCGTGGGATGACCGGGGCGGTGGCCAAGGCTGAAGAGATTGTGCAGGAAAACCCGAATGCAATTATGCTACAGCAGTTCCGAAATCCGGCAAATCCCGAGGCTCACAGGCAGACAACGGCTAAGGAGATATGGATAGATACGGACGGCAATATTGATATACTTGTCTCCGGAGTGGGTACCGGCGGTACAATTACCGGATGTGGCGAGGCATTGAGAGAAAAGAACAAGGCTCTTAAGATTGTGGCGGTTGAGCCGAAGGCATCGCCGGTGTTGTCGGGCGGCAAGCCGGGGCCTCACAAGATACAGGGGATAGGTGCCGGATTTGTGCCGGAAGTGCTCGATGTCGGATTGATTGATGAGATTATTCAGGTTTCAAACGAAGATGCGATAGAGACAGCCAGGCAACTGGCGCTGAAGGAGGGCATACTGGCCGGCATTAGCAGCGGCGCGAACGTTTGGGCGGCGATAGAGATTTCAAAGCGGGCGGAAAACGAGGGCAAGGTTATCGTGACGTTCATCTGCGATACAGGTGAGCGATATATTTCGACAGATATGTTCGGCAACCTGGAAACAGACTGACGGGCAATGAACATGAGGCGGTGTATACGAATTCATCCTTCGTAGAAATATGTCAAAAGGATGGGGCGATGCAGAAAAAGAAGCTGACTGACGAAAAAATAAGTAGGTTGGTTGACCAGATTGTTGAGACTTATCACGGCGATACGGGCATAAACTTTATTGATGCCTCCAACCTGCCGGTTCGCGGCAAGATGATTGAGATACTCGATTTATTTTTCGAGGTTCTGTTTCCGGGTCATGCGGGCAATCGGACTGTGACGAAGTCGAATATCAACTTCGTTCTTGGTGACATTTTGTGTCAGATTTATACCGAACTGACGGAGCAGACGAGGCGAGCTTATAAATTTCAGTGTACGATAAATAAATGCGATACCTGCGATTGTCAGACAATGGCCCAGAATGTTACGCTTGATTTGTTGGAACAACTTCCCAAGATAAGGAAGCTACTGAAGGAAGATGTTGAGGCGGCATTTGACGGGGACCCTGCGGCGAAGTCGTACGAGGAGATTGTGATAAGCTACCCGTTCATCACGGCGATTGCGACATACCGAATCGCTCACGAACTGTACGTCAGGAAAGTTCCCCTGATTCCGCGGATAATGAGTGAGTGGGCGCATTCAAAGACCGGTATCGACATCCATCCCGGTGCTACAATCGGCAGGCGGTTTTTCATAGATCACGGCACCGGTGTTGTGATAGGCGAAACAAGCATCATAGGCAGAAATGTCAAGATATACCAGGGTACGACGCTTGGGGCACTGAGTTTTCGCCGGGATGAAAGGGGGCGTATAATAAAGGGCGGCAAGCGTCATCCGACGATAGAAGACAATGTTACTATCTATGCCGAGGCGACGATATTGGGTGATGTGGTCATCGGCAGGGGGGCGATAATAGGCGGGAATGTGTGGATAAAGGAATCGGTGCCGCCGGGTGTGACCGTTGCGACGTCCAATCCGGATTTGGTGTACATCAAAAACAAGAATGTCAAAACCCGACGCAAGTAGGTGGAACTGCGGCAGTGATACGGAGGCTATTTTGGACCAGAGGCTCTTTGAAAAAATAAACAAGCTCAAACGCGAGCGCAATGCCGTGATACTTGCCCACAACTACCAGCCAGGGGAGATTCAAGATTTGGCGGATTTTTCCGGTGATTCTCTGGATCTAAGCAAGCAAGCTGCGGCAACAGATGCAGATGTGATTGTCTTTTGCGGCGTGTATTTCATGGCTGAAACCGCGGCAATTCTTTCGCCAAAAAAGACGGTGCTCCTGCCGGACAGGAGAGCCGGCTGTCCGCTTGCCGACATGATAACGAGTGCCGAGCTGCAGCAGTTGAAGCAGAAGCATCCGGGTGCAATCGTGGTTTGTTATGTCAATAGCCCCGCAGAGGTTAAGGCAGAGAGTGATTATTGCTGCACAAGTGCCAATGCGGTGGAGGTGGTCAATTCCTTGCCGGCGGGCGTGCCTGTGATATTTGTGCCGGACCAGCATTTAGGGCGGTTCGTTGCCGGTAAGACGGGCAGGGAACTTATTCTCTGGCCCGGGTATTGCCCAACACACGCATTGATTATAGAGGATGACATCCGGGCTGCAAAAAGCAACTACCCCGATGCAGTAGTTATGGCCCATCCGGAATGCAATGAGCCTGTAAAAGCTATGGCGGATGAGATACTAAGCACCGGGCAGATGCTGAAGTTTGTCGCACGCAGTACTGCAAAGCAATTTATTGTGGCTACAGAAATCGGCATTATTCATGCTTTAGAGAAGCAGAACCCGCAGGCCGAGTTCATTGCGGCAAGCGAGCGGGCGGTTTGCCCCAATATGAAGAAGATAACTTTAGACAAGATTGTTACCGCATTAGAGCAGATGGAATACAAGGTCACAGTGCCGAATGAAATAAGGGTCAAAGCAAAGAAGGCAATTGACCGAATGGTGGAGACCGTGCCGGCAAGGTAGCTTGGAAGTTGCGCAAGACCAAGCCGGGTAGAGCGTAGTTATCATTGCAGCAAAGGAGGTATTCGAATGATTTTTTCGCAAGTTTCCGAAAAGCAGATTACCAGAGCAATCGTGTCGGAATTCGCCAAGGAATTTGACGACCACATTGAAAACGATGTAGTGGTTATCGGGGCTGGTCCCAGCGGTCTTGTGGCTGCGAGGGAATTTGCCCTTCGGGGCGAGAAAACGCTACTGGTTGAGAGCAACAATTATCTCGGCGGCGGGTTCTGGATCGGCGGCTATTTGATGAATAAGGTAACACTACGGTCACCGGCTCAGGAAATACTCGACGAAGTCGGCGCACCATACAAGGAGTTTGAAGATGGGCTGTACGTTGCCGATGGGCCGCACGTGTGCTCGAAGCTGATTGCGGCGGCGTGCGATGCCGGCGTCAAGGTACTGAACCTGAACAAGTTCGATGACGTCATACTAAAGGATAACAGGGTTTGTGGAGTGGTCATTAATTGGACGCCGGTCTCGGCTCTTCCGAGGGCGATTACTTGCGTGGACCCCGTGGGTATTGAGTCGAAGCTGGTTGTTGACGCGACCGGGCATGATGCGGTGGTAGTTAGGTCGCTTGCAGACAGGGGGCTGGTGGAAATAAAGGGGTTCGGGCCTATGTGGGTTGAAGAATCCGAGGATGCAGTTGTCGAGCACACGAAGGAGGTCTACCCTGGTTTGATTGTGGCGGGGATGGCGGTTGCGACGACCTTCGGTCTGCCGCGTATGGGGCCGGCCTTTGGCGGCATGTTGCTTTCCGGAAAAAGAGCGGCCGCAATTGGCGCAGATATACTAAAGCGCAATGGTGCTGTCGTGTAATGGACCGCCGTATTACGTGGTTTGATGGCGGAGTCTGAGTTATCGTTTTTTGGTATTGGCTTTAGTTCAGGGCTGCATTTGCTACGTCAGGAGGTTATGAAGTGACGCAAGAGAATAAATATCGTTTGGAGACGTTGGCCTTGCACGCTGGTCAGAAGGCGGATTCGGATACTTTGAGCCGGGCGGTGCCCATCTACCAGACCACCAGCTATTGTTTTAAGGATACATCACATGCGGCGAGGTTATTTGCGCTGGAGGAGTTCGGCAATATCTATACGCGCCTGATGAATCCGACTACCGATGTGCTGGAAAAGAGACTTGCGGCACTTGAGGGCGGAGTGGGCGGCTTGGCGCTAAGCTCAGGTCAGTCGGCGATCTATGTCAGCATCTTTAATATCTGCGGTGCGGGAGGACACATTGTGTCATCCAATTCGCTCTATGGCGGGACAGTGACGTTGTTTAGTCAGACCTTCCGCAAGCTTGGTATCGATGTTACTTTTGTTGATCCGAAGAAGCCGGAGAATTTTGCTAAGGCTATAAAGACCAACACACGGCTGGTGTATATTGAGACTATCGGCAATCCCAAAAACGATATTCTGGAGTATGAAAAGATAGGCGATATTGCCCACAAGAATGGTATGCCGGTAATTTGCGATAATACCGTGACGACACCTATCCTTTTCAGGCCGATTGAGCATGGAATAGACATTGTAGTTCACAGTTGCACAAAGTTTATCGGTGGGCACGGAACAAGTATCGGTGGTGCGATTGTTGATTCGGGCAAATTCAACTGGGCAAACGGCAGGTATCCTGAAATGACTGAGCCGGATCCGAGTTATCATGGCGCCCGGTACGTGGAGCGGTTTGCCGAAATGGCGTATATCATTAAGGCGAGGGTGCAGTTCTTACGGGATATGGGTAGCTGCATGTCACCGTTTAACGCGTTTTTGTTCCTGCAGGGATTGGAAACGCTGCATTTGAGAATGCCGAGGCACAGTGAAAATGCACTCGAACTTGCCCAATGGCTCGAAAAGCAAAAGCAGATTACATGGATTAATTATCCCGGCCTCAAGTCGCATCCGGATTATGCTCTTGCAAAGAAATATCTACCCGACGGGCAGGGGGCGATTTTGGGTTTTGGGATTAAAGGCGGCATGGAATCGGGAAAAAAGTTCATTAATAGCGTCAAGCTTGCCAGCCACCTTGCCAACATTGGCGACAGTAAGACGCTTGTTATACATCCGGCCAGCACGACGCATCAACAACTAAGTAAAGAAGAGCAACTTGCAGCAGGCGTAACAGAAGACTATATTCGTGTCTCGGTAGGCACTGAACATATTGACGATATAATAGCCGACTTTGAAGACGCTTTACGAGCAAGTCAGCGGTGAGACTATGTGGGATTATACAGACAAGCTCAAGGAGCACTTTTTTAATCCGCGAAATGTGGGCGAAATTGAGGATGCCGACGGCGTGGGCGAGGTGGGTTCGCTTGCGTGCGGAGATGCCTTGAAGCTGACGTTCAAGCTCGATGAAAAGGGGCGCATCAAGGACGCGAAGTTTAAGACCTTCGGTTGTGCGAGCGCCATAGCAACATCCTCTGTCCTGACTGAAATGATAAAGGGTAAGATGCTGGAGGATGCTGCTAAAATCACCAACAAGGACATCGCCGATTACCTGGGGGGGCTGCCTGAGCAGAAGATGCACTGCTCGGTTATGGGCAGGGAGGCCCTTGAGGCGGCGATTGAGAATTATCGAAGCGGCGGCAAAAGAAAGCACCAGTTGGAGGGCAAGGTTGTCTGCACCTGCTTCGGCGTTACCGACAAAGAGATCGAACGGGTTGTACGAGAGAACAATCTGACGACCGTTGAGCAGGTGACCAACTACTGTAAGGCGGGCGGGGGGTGCGGAAGCTGTAAGGGTGAGATTGAAAAGATAATAGAGCACGTGCAGGGCGAAATGGCAAAAGGGCAGGTTGTTGAAGCACCTCGGCGGGCGGGCAAGCTGACCAATATTCAGAAGATGCAGCTGGTCCAGCAGACAATAAACGAGCAAATCCGCCCCGCCCTGCGTGCACACAGCGGCGATGTCGAGCTGATAGATGTCGATGGGAACAAGGTCATTGTCGCTTTTAGGGGAATGTGCGCACAGTGCAACTTAAGCGAGTTTACGATGAAAGACCTGGTGGAGGCCAAGTTGAAAGAGTTTGTTTCCGACGAGCTTTTCGTCGAGGAGCAGCAAGACTCTCCTGAGGAGCACGATTGACCATAAGGGAATGAGGATGAGGACGATATATTTTGACAATAATGCCACGACAAGAGTCGCCGACGAAGTGCTGGAGGAGATGAAGCCTTTTTTCTGCAAGCTATACGGCAACCCTTCGAGCATGCATACGTTCGGCGGGCAGACGAGCCGACACATTAGTAAGGCTCGTGAACAAGTGGCTAACTTGCTTGGTTGCGACCCAAGTGAAATCATATTCACCAGCGGCGGCACGGAAAGCGACAATGCCGCAATAAGAGGCGCAGTGGCTGCCGCGCCAAACAAGCGCAAAGTCATAACCAGCCGGGTTGAGCATCCAGCGGTGCTGTCGGTCTGCAGAGAGGTCGAAAACCACGGTTATACGGTGGTGGAACTGGGAGTGGATAAATCAGGCAGGCTCGACATAGGTGAGCTGGAAGAACGGCTTGATGATGACACAGCCATGGTGACAATAATGTACGCCAACAACGAGACGGGCGTGATATTCCCGATCGAGAAGGTCGCTGAATTGGTCGGCAGCAGGGGGGTGGTCTTTCATACCGATGCTGTGCAGGCGGTTGGCAAGATTTCGATGAATCTGTCAAAGAGCGGCATTGATTTACTTAGTCTGTCCGGCCATAAGCTGCATGCGCCAAAGGGGGTTGGTGCTCTATATGTGCGAAAAGGCACGCGAATTGCACCATTCATGTTGGGCGGCCACCAGGAATCGGGCCGAAGGGCCGGCACCGAAAACGTGCCTGGGATAGTCGGCCTGGGTAAGGCATGCGAATTGGCGGCTGGACATATCGAAGAGGAGAATACGAAGGTCAAATACCTTCGCGATAAACTGGAAGATGCGCTATTGGCAAAGTGTGCTGACAGCAGACTCAATGGCGATAAGAAAAATCGCCTACCCAATACGAGCAATATCAGCTTTGAGTTTATCGAGGGTGAGGCGATATTGCTTTTGCTCGACAAATTCGGCATCTGTGCCAGCAGCGGCTCGGCGTGCACATCCGGCTCACTTGAGCCTTCCCACGTCATGCGAGCAATGGGTGTTCCCTTTACCGCCGCACACGGCTCAATCCGATTTAGCCTAAGCCGATATAACACCGAAGAGGAAGTCGATTACACAATCGCAAAAATGCCGCAAATTGTCAATCAACTGCGGGAGCTTTCACCTTTTGTAGCAAAGTGAGATCACACAGGTTTTCTTCCACTAACAGTGGTGCCATTATTACGGGGATTTCTATTGCCCGGAAGGGGAGTAGAGTGATACCATATTTTTTGAGTAGGTTGTGAGGCGTTTGATGAGTACGTGGGATTTAGTAGATGAAGCGATTTCGTGTATATGCTGATACTTCGGTTTTCGGCGGTTATTTTGACGACGAGTTTGCTGCTGAGAGTAAGGCTTTTTTTGCCGAGGTGAAGGCCGGCAAGCTCACGCTTGTTATTTCACCCACGGTGTTGGATGAATTGGCAGCGGCCCCTGAATTTGTGCAGGATCTTCTGAACGGCCTGCCTCCGGACTGTGTCGAAGCAGCGGAGTCTTCCGTAGAGGTCACTCGTTTGCGGGATGCTTATTTGCAAGCTGGGGTGGTCTCAAAAGAGCACAGAGCTGATGCCGAACATATCGCAGCGGCAACAATCGCGGATGTGGATTTCGTGGTTAGTTGGAATTTCAGGCATATAGTGCATTTTGACAAGATAGCAGGCTATCGTGCAGTCAATTTGATGAACGGTTACGAAGAGATACTCATATATTCGCCCAGAGAGGTGGTTGAGTATGATGAAGAATAAGAAGTTCGATTGCGTAAAGATGAAGTGGGATATACAAAAGCAGATTCTTCGGGAAAGTGCAGGTTTGTCTGACGAGGATGCTCGAAAAGCACAGATGGAAAGGATCTTGAAGAGTCCCGTTCTGGGGGCTTTCTATAGGAAGTTGCGCCCGGTGAGCAAGAAATTGTAGAAGTGAGTGACACTGCCTTCGTGAAAGGCCGATGCCGCAAATTGTCAATCAACTGCGAGAACTATCACCGTTTGTGGCGAAGTAAAAGGGTATGCTTCTGTGCGTGTAATGGGAGTAATCGGTTGTCGTGACGGCACCGGATATGACTTTACAAATTCGCGGCTACGGGGAGCCGAGCAGCCGCTTGGTCAAGGCGTACACGCTAATACCCATACAGAGTAAGCCAAGGCCGAGGCATAGGAATCCGAAGAGATTTATGACTGTCGCGATGAAAGCCTCTTCAAAATAAGGCGAGTTAGCCGAGCGCTTCTTAAGCAGAAAGCCGACAGTGCATAGTGGATATGCAACGCCCAGGAGGCCAAGTCCAGTCAGGATGCTTCTAATAGGGGCCTTGAAGAACGGCTGCTTGGACGGAGGCAAAATCATGACGACAGCAAAACATATAACAGAGATGCCAAGTGAGATAATAATTGCAGATACGACCGTCTTCCGGGAGAACGTTTTCCGTTTCGTATGCTGAATGACATTCTGTTCGCTCATAGAGAGACACCGTTTAATGGCCGGCGGCGATGATACTACCATGACCGACCACCTTCAGAGAGACTTCACTTGTCCGGCTTGGATCACACGAGACCTTGTCTTAGCTTCGCCAGGGGCGGGAGCGTTTGAGGTCGGAGAGGATTTTGTTAGCGATTGAAACATCCTCGGCGATTTCGAAGTCAAACATGCCGGCAAGGACATGGTCGGCGCCGCTTTCAAAGGCGTAACGGAAGGCATCGGCGGGGGGTATGGCGCCGGCGGCCATTACCTTAAAGGCGATCCAGGGCTTTTCCACGGTCTTCAGAAAGTCTACTGTGTCCTGTGGGTTCCTGCACCAGTAGCCTGGGACTTCGTTGTACGAGCCTTTTAGCTCATTCGGCTTTGGAGCGCTTGGATAATTGTGGTGGTGAAGGGTCTTGATATAGAAGTCTGCCGGGATTTTGTTTTTTTCGCACTCCATTACCACCCGCAGGTCATGTCCGCCTACGCCTGAAGGCACCTCGTGGTTTTTGGCGATTTCTACGGCCTGCCGAATCAGGTCTATTTTGCCCTGGGCGAGGAGATTATCTGAATGGACGCCCCAGAGGTAGATAGCCTCACAGCCTGCGTCGATAAGCTCTTTGACCTGCTCGCTGTAGGCCTGCATTCCCGGTTCGACCGGGGCAGTGGGGCATATAATCCACTGAATCTTGCCGCCAAGACGATTGCGGTACCTTTTGAGTGTGTTGATGATGGAAGGGGGGTTGTGTACGGACAGGGTATTGATTCCATGAGCTTCCGCCCAGGCTATGGTCTCGAAGATTTTTTCTTCAGTGTTGTAATGGGCGGTCAGGTTGTAAACGTACTGTAAGTCTCGGCTGTGGGTATAGTGCGTAAGGAGATTGCCGCCAAGCAGGATGCGACTGACCTGGAGATTACCGATTTTTCCCATCGGCAAGGTAGCCTTGGAGCCCGGCTGGATTTGCATTGTTAGAGGCGTTTGTGTCGCCGGTTGGGCAGATGTTTTAGCTGCGCCGACCTGCAGCGCAAAGGCGCCGCCGGCGGAAGTAAGGAACGAATCTTTGAGAAACTTTCGGCGGTTAAGTTTTGCTGACAAAGGCGATCTCCTTCATAGTAAGGTTCCGCTCCACGCGGATGCTATTTCATTTAAGTTTGCCTGCACACCATCTGATTGAATTGGCGACAAGCCTGCGGAAGGCCGGGTTTGCATAAGCTTTGGAATCGTGGCCGAGCTGGATCGTGCAGACGCAGGCCTTTCCGAACATACGGGTCCAGCCGACAGTCTTGTCGCTCATGGGATGGTCGGTCGTCAGCAGCAGATGATTATCTTTGGCAAACCAGCAGTCCTTGTAGGCCTCGTCGTGGATTTCGAAGTCTTTCAGGCCTTTAGTGATAGGGTGCCTGGTATCGGCGATCTGGATTTTCATGTCCAGGTCATGCTTATAAGAGCTGGCGGCGTGCTTCCGGCCGTCGATGGTTACCTCCTGGAGGCAGTACTTTGTCCCGATGATTTCGCGGTACTGTTCCCAGTCCGGCCAGTCAGCCATGCAGTGATGCATAGCGACCAGGCCGACGCCTTTGTTCAGGAGCTTCACGAAGTTTTCCCGGCGTTTCGGTGAGATATTCTGCGTCATGTTGTAGAGGACAATCACGTCGTAGTTCCAGGAGCTTATATCCTCGAAGAGTTCGCTATGGTCCTTCTGCGCTGCCTCGGTGAATTCGATATCATCGCAGGCTTTGAATACCTCGAAGAACGGGTCGTGCTCGAAGTCATGGCCGCCGGTTACGACCACGACTTTGATCTTATCCGCCTTGCCGCAGACATCTTTCGAGCATAATGGGCAGTTGCACGAGCAAACGAGCACCGCAGCAAGCACTAAGACAACCGCCAAGACCAACTTTCCGGTAATACCTGTGTATGTTTGTCTCATCTGAGCAAGGCTCCTCACGCGCAGCGTCGCGCGTTATCATTTTCTCATAGTTGACTTGTACTTTGGCTTAGCCGCTATTAAGGCAGCGGCTTAACCATAACGTTCTTGTAATACACCACGCTTTTTGGGTCATGGCCCTGGAGGGCGAAGGTTCCGCTTGAGATTTTTCTGCCCGGCTGGCCCGGCTGTCCATTCTTGCCAACATCTTCCGGCTCAGTGTAGTCAACGGTGGTTTTGTTGTTGACTTTTATGGTGATATGCCTGCCTTCGACTTTGATATACTCGGTGAACCAATCATTGTCCTTGGCGGGCGGCACTTTGACGTCGACAATGGCGTAAAGGCCACCTGTCCTTCTCCAGTCGCTGTGGCTATTATTGACCTGTACTTCATAGCCTTTAGCCGGAAAGCCGGCGTCCTGATATTCAGTGTGGAAGTATATGCCGGAGTTTGAGCCTGGCACTGTCTTGACATCGGCCTTGAATTCGAAGTTCTTGAAGCTGGCGTTATTCACCGGCCCGACGTAGAAAAGATGGCTGCGCTCGCCGTGAGTGATCATCATGCCGTCACGAACGCTCCAGGTGTTTGTGTTTTCGTTGGCTTTCCAGCCGTTGAGTGTTTTGCCGTCAAAGAGGCTTTGCCAGCCGCTTGTTTTTCCTTTGCAGCAGATTTTCTGTAACGATTCGCAACCTGCCAAGAGGACACAGGCACAGACTACAATTACGAGTAAATTTCTTGTCATATCGAATGTCTCCTTAATGATTGTTTTGGCCATAGTACAATGTATGGTCAGGTTTTATAGTCGCCAGGGGCTTCGCATCGAGCGAGTGAGCCTTCGGTTGGCGGCGTCGTTACTAACAAAGCGTTCTATCGCCGGGTCCCATCGGAGCTTCTGTTCGAGCCTTACGGCGATGGCAGATATCTGGCATAGTATATCGGCCTCGACTGCGGCGTCAACGGGGCATATCGTTTCGGCGCGGGTTTTGACGCAGTCGAGCAGGTTTCTTGCGTGGTTGTAGCTTTCGGTAAGGTGGAGCTCATTGGGGCCAAGTTCTGTGGTCAATAGCTCCTTTGGGCTGGCGGTGAGGCCTGCGCGATTGACGTGAACCCAGCCTTTGGTGCCTTCGAAGGCGGTGCCGTGGTCAATTACTTTCTCATATCGTTTTTGCCATTCCTGTGGGACAGGATTGCCGGTGTAGTTCAGTGTCACGCCGCTGTCATATTTGCAGGTGACGTTCCAGTTCATTGCTGTGTCGCAGACTCCGCCTGGGTTGGGCCAGACAGCCTTACCTTCAATTTCGCAGGGACATTTGGTTTTCTTGCCGCCACCCCACAGAGCGATGTCGAGTGGGTGGACGCCCCAGCCGGCGATAAAGCCCAGGGCGTAGTCGGAAATGAACCACCACAGGTTGTTAGAGCAGCGGTCTTCGGTGTAAGGCGTGTATGGAGCGGGGCCAAGCCACATATCATAGTCTATCCAACCAGGTGCCGGCAGGGATTTTGGCGAGCCGCCTGAGGTGCTGCCGACACACCAGACGTTTATTGAGCGAAGCTCACCGATCCGCTCGTTCAGCGCAAGCTCGCATGCAAAACGAAAGTCCCGGCTGGAGCGTTGCTGAGTGCCGAATTGGAAAACTGTACCGTAACGATGGCAGGTGTCGCGCAGCGCCTGGTCCTCGGCCAGGCTTAGACCCATCGGTTTTTCGAGATATATGGCTTTACCCGCTCTTGCTGCCGCCAGGGCAACGAGGACATGCCAGTGGTCGGTAGTGGCGATGGAGACAATGTCTATATCCTTGCGTGCGATTAGCTCGCGGAAGTCTTTGTGGGTGACACAGCCGGTGTCCCTGTAATGGTCGTTTACGACTTTTTGGGCTGCCTCAAGGGCGGTTTTTTTGACGTCGCAGACAGCGATTACGCGGGCGTCATTTTGGGCGAGAAAGTTGCGCATAACTGCGGTGCCCTGCGGGCCTACGCCGACACAGCCGACCGTTATCCGCTCACTTACAGGTGTGTTGCCGGCCATGCCGAGAGCCGACGAACGGACAATATATGGCAGAGAGATTGTCCCAACGGCGGTAGCTGCGGTTTTTTTTAGGAAACCTCTGCGGGTAACGTCTTTGCGGTTGGTCATGGTGTTTCTCCTTAATGTCCTTAACGTGGCCAATGGTCATAGAGAAACGACATGAGCAGAATAGCCTAAAAACTGGTTTTCGTCAAACCAAAAAGACATTGCTTGGAGGGTGATGGGGTAGGGGTGGACGTTGGTGGGGTAATGTGATAGATTAGCAGCCGGACGATGGTGATGGAATGGGTTTTTGGGGGTGTAATAAAATTTGGCTGGTGATCTGTGAGTGCAGTAGATAAAGGACAAATAAGTGGCGGCGGGGTTGGTGAGGCCAGGGTTGATTTTATCCGGCAGATAGTTGTAGATGATCTGAAGACAAACAAGTGGGGTGGGCGAGTTGTGACGCGGTTTCCGCCGGAACCGAATGGGTATCTTCATATTGGGCACGCCAAGAGTATATGCCTGAATTTCGGCATCGCGGCGGAGTTCGGCGGCAGGTGCCATCTGCGGTTCGATGATACCAACCCGGAGAAGGAAGAACAGGAGTACGTTGACTCGATTATTGAGGACGTGCGATGGCTCGGCTGGGATTGGGGCGAGCATCTGTACTTCGGATCGGATTACTTTGAGCAGATGTACCAATATGCGATTGAACTGATAAAAAAGGGTAAGGCATACATCTGCGACCTGTCGGCAGACGAGGTGCGAGATTATCGTGGGACATTGACACAACCAGGTAAGGAAAGTCCATATCGCAACAGGAGCGTGGATGAGAACCTTGATTTATTCGAGCGAATGCACAAGGGCGAATTTGCGGACGGCTCACGGACGCTGCGGGCGAAAATAGATATGGCGCATCCGAATCTGAATATGCGCGACCCGGTTATGTACAGAATCCTGCGGGCAACCCATCCGCATACCGGCGACAAGTGGTGTATATATCCGATGTATGACTGGGCACACGGGTTTGAAGATTCCATTGAGGGTATTACACATTCGATATGCACGCTGGAGTTCGAGAATCATCGGCCTTTATACGATTGGTTCATCGATGCCGTCAACGAGGGACGCTCCGACGACGGCTCAGGCCCATGGGGTAAGAAGATCCACCACCCACAGCAGATTGAGTTTGCCCGGCTGAACCTTACGTACACTGTAATGAGTAAGCGCAAACTGCTCAAGCTTGTGCAGGAAAAGTATGTTCACGGGTGGGATGACCCGAGGCTACCAACCGTCAGCGGTTTGCGAAGGCGGGGGTATTCGCCGGAGTCTATCCGCAATTTCGCCAAGGTCATCGGCGTCAATAAATTCAACAGCACCGTGGATTTTGCCCTGCTGGAGCATTGCGTGCGTGAGGATTTGAATAAGACATCTCCACGGGTGACGGCGGTGCTTCGGCCCGTTAAGGTTATTATTGACAACTACCCACAGGGAAAGATTGAGCAGCTCGAAGCTGTCAATAATCCCGAAAACCCCGCTGCCGGTACGCGGCTGGTGCCGTTTTCACGGGAGCTTTTGATCGAGCGGGAAGACTTTATGGAAGAGCCGCCCAAGAAGTTCTATCGTCTGGCGCCGGGACGAGAGGTTCGTCTGCGATACGCCTATTTTATTAAATGTACGGGCGTAGTGAAAGACGTCAAAGGCGAGATTACAGAGCTTCACTGCACTTACGACCCGGCCACACGCGGCGGCGATGCTCCCGATGGTCGCAAGGTCAAGGCGACTCTGCACTGGCTCTCGGCGGCGCATGCGCTGCCCGCTGAGGTTCGATTGTACGACAGTCTCTTTACGAAAGAAAACCCGGATGATGTGCCGGATGGGCAGGAATTTACGGTTAATCTTAATCCGAAATCGCTTGAGGTTCTGACCAATTGCTGGATTGAGCCATCCTTGAAAGGCGCAAAGCCTCTATCTCGCTATCAGTTTGAGCGATTGGGTTATTTCTGCGTTGACCCTGATACGACTGGCGACAAACTTGTTTTCAACCGCACAGCGATATTGCGAGACGAATGGGCAAGGATTCAGCAGGGGCAGCAAGCATAGAAGCGTATAGTATATAGCTTATGTCATTCTGCTTAGAGCATAAATGAGTACAAGCGTAGATGCGTATATGCGGTGATAATGCGGCGTTACATGCCCACGCAGACGACATACGTGGGCATGGCACCAGGCTATTTCTGCGTTGATCCTGATAGTGCCTGCGGCAGACTCATCTTTAACCGCACTGTCACGCTCAAAGACGAATGGGCGAAAATCCAGCAATCACAAAAGGTATTGTGAAGCGATGCCCGTGACTGGTGAAGTTATCTCATCGCGTGAAAATAAGTTGAGTATCAATGCCACACGCAGCTTGGCGATGGCTATTTCCGCAGTTTTTCCGAAACTCCGGTCTCCAAAACGCTCCATCTTTGTTTGCATGGCCGTTATCGTCACAGCGTGTCACCTTGTATAGTTCGTTCGGAACGGACAATTCGACCCATGGGATTTCTCCCTTTAAGGTCATCCATCTCGGGCAGTCAAATACATCTACATTCTTTGATTTTTTGGGTGACATCATCAGAAAATGAGGTACTATACTTGGCCATCTATCTCCTTTTTGGCCAAATATCTTGCCGAGACGCAATGCTTTAGAGTGCAATTGCTTATTCGCCCATTCCATAACGCCCTTCACTTCAATGAGAATTATATGACAGTAGTTGTTCTGTACAAACGCTATTATGAAATCAATGTCTTCTTGACTACCTGTTATTAGCTCTTCGTCATTAGGATAAATGTTTTTTTGCCCTTCATAAAATGCCAAATAGAGGCCTGCATAAAGCCAATCAATATGATAATCCATGGCTGTAAATAATTCTTTTGGAAATTTCAGATTTAGGATATTTTCAATTTTTTCTACAAATGTTTGAGAAGGCTTAAAATCCGGATTGCCAAGAATGTAACCGACCATGAAAAAACGCTCTTTGGAATTGAACGAACGAAGTTTCTCCAGCACCTGTTTTGGACTTTCAGTATCAAACATCTTGCTTTCCTTTCATTTTTACTCGCACATTCAGCCCCACTTTTATGTCGGAATGAGGAGAGCATGACTTTAGCGTGTGGTTGAGTTGTGATGTGGTATTACGAAAGGCCAGGTATGAATCGACAAAAATGGCGTGTCTTTCGGGACGTTGAGATTTGCAATCACATTATAGACAGCATGGGCTTCCGCCTTCGTAGCCGACTACGGCGGAGTAGGCAAAGCCCATTCTACAATTCTGAAGACCATGAGTATGGTTCGTCAATGGCCGATGGCCAGATGCTTCGCTATCGCTCAGCATGACAATGTTGGGATCGGCCAGATGCTTCGGCTGCGCCTCAGCATGACAATTATGGGGTGGCAGCCGCAAGGCCGAAGGCCTTGAGGATGGCCATCGCCAAGTCTTCGGCAGGCTCAGCCTTGACGCTGCCACACGTATAAATCAACTATGAACAATGAACGATAAACTCCCTTATTTTCCTGGGAATATCATACGCAGGGAAATAAGCAGAAGGAAGACGCCGAAGATTTTGCGGAGGATTTGGTCAGGGATTTGGTTTGCGAACTTCGCGCCGAAAAAGCCTCCTACGAAGAACCCAATACAGATAAGCCCAGCAATTTTCAGGTCAACAAAGCCTTGTTTATAGTACTGCCAGGCGGCGAGTAAACCAATTGGGGGAACCATAAATGCGAGGGTTGTTCCTTGAGCCATGTGCTGGGAAAACCCGAACAGAAAAATTAGTGCAGGGATGATAATTATCCCGCCGCCGATACCGAGCAGGCCGCCCAGTATGCCGGCTGCCAAACCAAGCAACAGACAGAGGATTATGTTCATAATGTCTGAAGCCTCCTTTCGGATCACAAAAGCTGATTACAGAGTTCTCATCGGAATAGCAGCACAAAAAGGTCTATGATAAAAAGCAAAACTATCGTGACTTCCAGGACAAACATAAGAAAGTCAAACCTGTCCTGCTGGAGAATCTGGTAAAGGTTGCCGAGGGTTTGGAGTTTTTCATTTATGATGCGGTTCCAGTCCGCGAGATGAAAACGGCTGGAAAGGTTTGCATGGATTCGGGCCACATGCCAGTCGCCGAAGAATTTTGTAATGTTGGATAGCTCGTCGCTGAGACGTGAGAGGTCGATACGCATCTCGCGCAATCTTCGGTGGACCTCGCGGCTGGAATGGAATCCGCGCTGGGCTATATCCTGGTAAGAGACTTGGAGAGAATCGTCCAGGATGCGGTCATAAGCCGCAAGCTCGACCAACTGGACGTTGGCCAGCTCTATTATGTGCAGGACATCGTCGAGAGCGGCCTGCTGGCCGACGACGAGAGCAGAATCCCAGTCAACAACGACCAGGTCTGTGTTGTAGTAACTTATGAAAAGCTGAGTCGATTCGGCGACTTCCTGTTCCGACAGCTCTACGGCATTTTCTTCCTGCATAAGCAGAGCCGCCACCTGACGGCGGTGGATCTTGAGCCACTGCTCGGCTCCAATCGTCCGGCTGCCATCCGTTTCGGGTAAGTCTGTGAGGCAGAAAACGGTGTATGCCTCGGCCAGACTGAGTGAGGGCACTGGGCGGATGCAAAACGGTTCGAGGTCGCGGCGGACTGCCTCGGCCAACTCATTTATCTCCTGTTCGAGGGTCTTATCGACTAATTTCAGGTCATGGTATGCAACTAATTCTCTAAAGCTGCTGACGACGAAGGGCACACGGACCTGGATACTGATTGCACCAATGCTGAAGAGTTTGACGGTTCGTTTGAGCTGGACGGAATGACCATCGGGTAATTGTCTTTCGAGGGTTGGGAAATCAGCTACCTGCGGGCGGTAGAAGAACATTTGTCTGGGTGTGCGTTTACTTGGCTCGATGAAGTAATTCCTTGCAGGTTGAGATAGGATGCGCTCAACAGGCCGGCGTTTCATGTCGTAGGCAAGGTCATAGGCGTAGATATAGACAACCTCGCCATGATAGGATTTGCCGGTTTGGCTCAGGTTTATGTTCTGGATGGTGTTCTTTGTTTCCATATCGTTTTGCACGCCGACCACTTCAGCCGAACAGTTCGGAGAACTTATCTTCAATGTTCCGGCTTTCGCACAGTGTTTGGCCTATTAAGATAGCCTTTACGCCCAGCGATTTGAGTCTCTCGACATCGGCACGAGTTTTTACGCCGCTTTCGGCGACAAGCTCGTCCGTTGTATCGAGAAGTCCAGCCAGTCGGCTGGTTGTGTTCAGATCGACCTGCATCGAGGCAAGGTCACGGTTATTGATTCCGAGAACACTGTAACCCTTTTTGGGAAAACCAATAAGACTACGGACCGCAAGCAGAGTGTCGGCCTGGTGGACTTCCAGAAGGACCGTTAGTGTAAGTTCGGCGGCTGCAATCATCATGTCCATCAATTGGCCCGGCTTGAGGGCCTCGGCTATCAGCAGAATTGCATCGGCGCCGGCGGCACGGGATTCATAGACCTGCCATAAGTCGATGATGAAGTCTTTTCGCAGAATTGGAAGCTGGACTATCTGTTTAATTTGCTCAACGTATTCGAGCTTACCCTGGAAATATTTTTCATCGGTCAGGACGCTGATTGCATCGGCGCCGCATTTCTCGTAGGTTTGCGCGACAGCGATGGGGTCGAAATCGGCGCGGATGAGCCCTGCTGAGGGCGAGGCTTTTTTGACTTCGGCAATGACGTTTATACCGCGACTATTGTGTTTGATGACGGCTTTATAGAAGTTTCGGCATCTGGGTTTGGAGGCGATTTGCTCTTTAAGCCGGTCGATGCTTGTTTGGGATTGCCGGTGCTGGACCTCCAATTTTTTGTCCGCGATTATCTTGTCTAATATATTGGCCAATGTCGGCTGCTCTTATTGCAGAGTTTATGATATTCGCTGCGGAATCTGATACTACTGAGATTGTGAGCGGATGGCGTTTGCGAGCTCCACATAGCCCATGCGAAGGTCGTTTAGTGTATTCTTGAGGATTTTGTCTTCCGCTGCGGAAAGGTTCCCTTTAGTTTTTTCTTCAATAGTTTCGAGCATATCTATGTTATAACGTGCCATTTCCAGGTCGGGCTGCCTTTCCTGCTCACCTTTTACCTGTAGCAGGCCCATGGCGAATAATGCCTGAGTCGTGAGCGTGCTGACCAGCGCGGCGAAGTCGCCCTTTGGTAGTTTGTGGGGGGGCCTGCCGGGTTGCTTGGTTTTTTTCTTTTCCTGGTTTTCTTTGGCAGATAAGACTTCCTTTTCACGCTGCGCTTGTTGTTTCCAGTCTTCGTCGATAATTATTTTCTCGTGCTGCTCTTGTTCTTCGGTCATTTTGTGTAACTCCTTATAGAGGATGAAAAACCCGCCCCCTCGAGTACCTCGGGGCAAGCAGTAAAACGGCGGGCTAAATACTATTTGTATTTTTTCATACTTCTGCTGACATCACGTTTTTGCTCTCGTTCGGTTATTGCCCTACGTTTATCATATTTTCTCTTGCCGGTAGCAAGGGCCAGTTCAACTTTTGCCAAACCTTTATTGTTGAAGTAAATCCGCACGGGCACAAGGGTAAAACCTCGCTGTTCAAGTTTATTTTTGAGTCTGCGGATTTGTGCTTTGTGCAGAAGGAGCTTTCTTTTCCTGTCTGGGTCATGCTGTTGGCAGCCTGCCTGCGGGTACTGGGCGATCTTCGCACCGACCAGCCAGCACTCGTCGTCGTGGACTCTGGCATACGAGCCGGTCAGGTCAGCGGTTGCGACCCGAAGGGATTTCACTTCCGAGCCGAGCAATTCAAGGCCTGCTTCAAACCTGTCGAGCAGGGTGAAGTTCATATAGGCCTTTTTGTTGATCGCTGTCGGGCCTTGCTTATTCGTAGTTTTGTCTGTTTTTCCCGCCATTGCACTCATAATAGCGGCAGCATATAGGATTTGCAAGAGCGCAGACGGCTGCCGATGTGGCGGATTGTTATCTTTTTCGTATTCGTTTTGTCAACTGGTCCTCGCCGACGACAAGGGTTCTAAGGTGTCCGATGACCTCCTTTTGGATGTCGGCGATTACCTCTGGGTACCGGTCGGCGAGGTCGTATTTTTCGCCCGGGTCCTGACCGAGGTGGTAAATTAGGGGCGTGTCATGACGGACTGATTCATCCTTGCCGAATGCGGACTTTGTGAAGAAATGGGCCTTGTAGGGGCCTTTGCGGGCGGCGTAGAGTCGAGTTCCTCTATAATAGAACATGACGTTGCGGGGGCTTGGCCCTTTGCCGAAGAGGGCCGGTGAGAGGTTTAGGCCATCTATAGCACGGTCTTGAGGGATGTCAGTACTCGCGAGGGTGAGAATTGTAGTAAATAAGTCCATGGTGCAGCCGATATCGCGGACGATGCCCGGTTTGATTTTGCCGGGCCACCACATTATGCAAGGTACTCGCATGCCGCCTTCAAAGGTGGAACCTTTTCCTTCGCGTAATGTGCCTGCGGAGCCGGCCAGATCATTGAAACTAAGCCACGGGCCGTTGTCGGATGTAAATACCACGAATGTATTTCTTGCAAGGTGCTCCCTGCGAAGTGTTTCCAGAATCAGGCCTACGCCCCAGTCGATTTCTTCGACCACATCGCCGTATAGGCCACGGGAGCTTTTATTTTTGAAGTCGGGCGAGGTAAACAGCGGAACGTGCGGCATGTTATGGGCCAGGTAGAGGAAAAAGGGCCTGTTTTTATTTTTCCGTATAAAATTCGTTGCCGCTAAGGAATAGCGTTTAGTGATTGTATTTTGGTCGGCTGGTCGCTCGATGATTTCATCGTTGCGCATAAGGGGCACGTTCCAGTACTGGATTTTGGGCTGCTGGAAAATCTGGCTTTCATCGGCGACGGTTTTATCCATGTCATTGCTGTACGGGATACCGAAGTAATAGTCGAAGCCATGCTTTGTGGGCAGGTATTGGGGTAGATGGCCCAGATGCCATTTGCCGATGCAGCAGGTGGCGTAGCCTTTAGATTTGAGGGCCTTGGCGATAGTAATTTCCGTTTGGGGCAGGCCTCCGGTGGAGTCCGGGTATAGCTCTCGGCGGTTGTCGCCGCATAAACCACTGCGGACGGCCAGACGGCCGGTCAGCAGTGCGGCCCGGCTGGGTGTGCAGAAGGATTCGCCGGCATAAAAGTCCGTCCATCTTTGCCCTTCTACGGCCATGCGGTCCAAATTGGATGTGCGTATCGTAGGGTGACCATAGCATGACAAGTCGCCATAACCAAGGTCGTCACAGAGTATGATAACAAAGTTAGGCAAGTTCGCAGCAATTTTACTCGAACCAGTCCGGTAAGCCTCGGTGCAGCCGGGAACGGCAAATGCAACCGAGGTCGAGGTGGCAGCTTTTAAGAAGTCACGCCTATTCATTTTTTTCTCTCAACGTGTTGTTCGTGCTTTCGGCCCGGTTGAATGTCTTCAGTTTACTCGCTGTCTCATTCCGACCTTCTCAGAAGTCCGGCTGTAGCAAGGACAAAGGACGATGTCAAGAACAACTCATTGCGCCTGAGTTTAACGCTGGTCCGGTGAGGCTTTTACTTGATCAAGCGGATAGATATCGGATAGCGGTAGTGCTCACCTTTATTGGCTGCGATGCAGGCGAGGATGCAGAAGATCAGGTCGCCAATCCAAATCAGAGGAAACAAAAGCAATCCGATACAGAGGATACTCAAGACACCTGCGGCACAGTACGCAATTGTAACCGTAATCTGAAAGTTCAATGCTTCCTTACCTTGCTCGTCAACATAAGGGTGTTCGTCTTTTTTTATCATCCAGATGATTAGAGGTCCCAGGAACCAGGTGAAGATCGCCAGCAGGTGAGCCAACATTGCAAACGTTAGGGCGTCCTTGTTGGTTTCTTTGCCGCCCGGAGCTGGGGGGACAGCTCCAGCTTGGACTTGTTGGGGACCTGGTGAGCTTTGCTGCGGACCTTGGTTTGTTTCTGTCATGGCATGACTCCCTTCAAATTGCGTTTTTTAAGGTTGAATTTGTGGTCTCTTTTAGCAGGTCGGCAATAGTGCGTCAAGAGTAAAAGGTTGCGTTTTGCATTAGTTGGGGGCGAAGAATTGTAGGCTCAGGGACGAGGGCCGGCGTCGCTGACGTCAATCGGAGTAATGCCGATCTGGAAAGCCGGAGAGCGGTCGGCGAGCTTAACCTTGCCATTCTGGAACTCTACAATCATGGGATCGGTTTGTAGGTTTGTGGGGTCGGGGTTGAGTAAGGAGGTGCCGGTACGGTCGTATCTATTGAGTTTATGACATTCGATTTTTCCTTCGGCGCTAAAGAGAATATTGTTTTTCAGTGATGCAACGGCGTCGAGATTTTCGAGGATTATTTTTCCTTTGGCAGTAATGATGTTTTTCTCCAAAGTGTAATCGGACGACCTGGGGAATGTGAGCCGAGCATCTTCATTGCTGATGAAGACGTTGTTGCGGATGATATTGTTTTTGGCAAGGTGGTTGTGAGCCGGTCGCGCAACATTGTAGGAGAGGTTGCCTTCGACCAGGCAGTTTTCAGAAGTTTCATCGAGATAGTAGGCAGAGGAGCCGTAGCCGCCGGTGTCGATAATGTCGTGGATGAAATTGCCGCGGAGAATGATGTTCTTGCCGCCGAAGCAATAGATGCCTGCACCATCATGGAGCTGCTGCATTGCACTGTAGATGCGGTTGTGCTCGATGCGGGTATCCTGGCCGCCGCATGTTAGGGCCGAGTAAGGTGTGTCATGGATAAGGTTGTGGCTGATTTGGCAGTTATCGCCGTTTGCAGAAAGAGCGATGGCGCTTGGGTAGGTTAGGCCTATGTCGTGGATGTGGTTGTCGGCAATTTCGCTGCCGGAGCCGTGGAATCTGATGCCGCCGGCGCCGGTGTGGTGGATGTGACAGCGCTGGATAAGCAAGTTGTTACCCCTGGTCTTTATGCCCTGACCGCCGACATTGAAGATTTCGAGATCAAAGAGCCGGCAGCTCTCTGCGGCGGAGAGGGAGATTGCACCATCGAATTTTTCTGCGCCGAAGCCGCCCGCCTCAAGCGGTGTGGTGGTTACTGACAGAGTAAGACCTTTGATTGTAATGTCTCGTGCGGGTTTATCTTTGGTGCCTTGTATGCGGATGATGGACTGAATTGTGGGGGCGATTGCCTCGGTCGTTGTCATGTCTTCACCGGGCAGGGGCCAATAGACCAATTTGCCTGCGCTCCTATTGAGATACCATTGGCCCGGCTGGGTCATGCCTTCACGGATGTTCCAGATGACATATTTCTTGACCCCGAAGGCGCCGGGCGGATGGCCGGCAGAATTTGAGAAGGTCAGCGTGTTTGACTGCGTGTCGATGGCGGAGATACCCACCAGCGATTCGTCCCACATGTGGTAGATGGTTATTTCTGCGTTGTTTATGTCGAGCCAGGGGCCGATGTCGGTGGATTTGTATTTCAGTGTGGTCAGCTCCTGGTCTGTAGGTTTGCGTTTCCACCCGCCGCCGGTGGTGGTCATCCAGGGGACATCAAAGGTACTTAGGTGTTCGAATGAGCCTGTTGCCGGCAGACAGGCGCGAGGACAAAATCGTCTGTTGACAATAAGGGCCCGGAAATCCCATTTTCTTTCTTTGATGCCCGGCAGCTCCACCGAAAAGAACTTATCGCCGTCTTTTTGCCAACCGGTTACTTTGCGCCCGCCGAATAGGTACACCTTTGCTCCGGGTGCTGATTCTATGGTAAGGTCGTTGTCCTTGTTGGTTAGGGTCAGGTGCTCGCTCAGAAAATATTGTCCGGCGGCGAAGATGATTTTGCGTGGTTGTCTTGTGTCGGCTTTTCTGGTTGCCTGACATGCGGCGGCAAGCGTGGCAAACGGGCCGTCGGTGTGATCCGTGTTTGGGTTGGCAAGAGAGCCGGACCATGAATCGTTGCCGGTGGGGGCGACAAAGTAAGTTATAGTCTCAGCGTCGGCGTGCGCAGATGCCGGTTGGGTTAGCAGTAAGGCCAAACTGAATAGTATGTATCCAAAAACCGCCTGGAAGCAGCAGGTTCTCATTTGGCGTCTCCTTCAGTACTGGTTGGCAGCCATACGGCCATTACGCTGTTGCCGCGATGCGCCCAGGCGTAGTATGGGATTGCAGTAACCGTTATATTTTCAAGCGAGGTCGTGCCGTCAACTATTTGCCCTTTGATTTTTGCCTGACCGGTTAGAATTGCGACACCGCCGAGCAAGTCATCATGCTGTTCGGCATTCAGCCTGGTGTCCGGCGGCAGGACCAGATTTGCTACGCCTCGTGGGTTGTCGGGACCTTCAAAGCAGTAAACTATCGGCCCGCGCTCCAGAGCAGCTCGACCCATGTCGTCTTTGACTTTCTCGTGAGCAACGACCCGGCGAATGGGCATCGGTAGGTGCAGCTTGACCACGTTTGTTTTTTCCCACTTGCGGCTGATACGGGCAAAGCCTTTGTCGATATCAAGAGCGACTGCTTTACCGTTTACGGTGAGCGTTACGTTTTCGACATTCGTGTCCGCGTAGCGGTAGAGGTCGCTTGTCACGGGCTGGTTTTGAGCCCAGCCGGGAATGCGCAGCAGGAGTGTGAATTCTGACGGGTGCTGCGGTTCGAGTGTGATTGTGACATCTCCATCCCATGGGTATCGTGTCTGCTGCGTTAGGCGGACTGCGTTGTCATTTGTTTTGATCGCAGCGGTTCCGCCGATGAAGAGGTTTACGTACACATCATCACCTTTTTGAGAGTAGGCGTATCCGGGTAGTGAGGGCAGGAATCGAACGATGTTTGAGGGGCAACATGCGCAATCGAACCATGGGCTTCGCTCGTAATTGCGGTCGCAGGCAAGCGGATTGGGGTAGAAGAATTTGTCACCTGTCAGGGAGATACCTGATAGGAAGCCGTTGTAGATGACACGTTCGAGGACATCGAGGTACTTCGCGTCGCCGTGCAACAGGAACATGCGATGGTTCCACATTGCGTTGGCAATTGACGCACAGGTTTCGCAGTAGGCGGTTCTGTTTGGAAGCTCATAATCATCGCCGAACGACTCGCCGCCCCCTCTGGCTCCTATGCCGCCGGTTAAGTAGAGTTTATGAAAGACGACGTCCTGCCAGATACGATTGAGGGCGCGCACGAAATTCGGGTCGTCCGTGAGTGATGCGATATCAGCCATACCGCAGTACATGTAGCAGGCGCGGACAGCATGGCCGACCGCTTTATCCTGTTCAATGACGGGTTTGTGGTCCTGGGCATATTCGCCATAGAGCTGCCGGCCGCAGGTGTGGCCGCGTTCATCGAGGAAGAATTTTGCGAGCTTGAGGTATTTCTCATTGCCGGTTACGCGGTAGAGCTTGACCAGGCCTATCTCTATTTCCTCGTGGCCTGGTACATCATGTTTTTTGTCAGGGCCGAACGTATCGGCAATGAGGTCGGCGTTCTTTATAGCCACATCGAGGAGAGTGCGTTTGCCGGTTGCCTGGTAATGGGCGACGGCAGCCTCGTACATGTGGCCGACGTTATACAGCTCGTGGCTTTGTGCCAGGAAGGACCATCGCGTTTTGCCTGCGCCATCAGGCGGGTGATTGGGATCGATTGTCCGGCAGGTGTACAGGTAGCCGTCTTTTTCCTGGGCGGAGGCTATTTTGGCAATCAGGTCATCGAGGTATTTATCGAGCTGCGGGTCGTGGTAGAGGTGCAATGAGTACGCAGCGCCTTCTATTACTTTGAAGACGTCTGAGTCATTGAAGCGGATGCCTTCAAATTTTCCTTTCATCAGGCGGCCGGCTTTGGCGAAATTGTCGATACGGCCTGTTTGCTCACACATTTTGAAATCGTAGGGTATGGTAACTTTGCGGTTGGTTTCCATGCGAGGCGCCCAGAACTGGTCGCTGATTGTTACTGCGGTAAACGGGACGGCTTTCAATTGTTCTGCTTTGCCTATGCCGGATGCGATTGCAAGAGTTAGTAGTGCCACTATTGGAACATAGATGTTACTTTTGTCGGATTGGATATTTTTCATAGAGACTTCCTTATTGAGAATTCGCGGGTGGTTTTTTATTGAATAATTTTAGCAATTCAAACCATAAAATGGCGCTTACACCAAGCACGAAGCAGATGGCCAAATCGCTGGTATGCAGAGGAGCAAATCTGAACAGATTGCGCAAAAAGGGTACGTAAAGGACTGCTGTGAGCATCAGGATTGCACCGCCGAGCACCCACCACATTACACGGTTTGGTGAGCGTATTGTTGATAGCATGGTCCTCGACCAGGAGCGATTAGTCAGAATGAGTCCCAAGTTTGCAACAATAAGTGTGGCGAAGGCGAGTGCGCGGGCCTCATTGGTTGTTTTTTGCATATACCTGCCGATGGCAAAAACGCCAAACACGACGGCAAGCACGGTAAAGCCCTGCAAAAGGCTTAGAAGCACGAGGCGCCAGCCGAAAAGCCGTTCTTTTGGGTTTCGCGGGCGCCTTTTCATTATGTCCGGCTCCGCGGGTTCGGCCTCGAAAACGACCGAACAGGCAGGGTCAATAATCAACTCCAGAAACACAATATGCGCCGGTAGCAGCACGAGCGGCCATTTCAGCAATACCGGGATGAGCGACATTCCTGCTATCGGAACATGCACCGCAGCGACATAGGCGATTGCCTTTTTTATATTGTCAAAGGTTTGTCGACCGGCCCTGACTGCTTGTACGATGGATGAGAAATTATCATCGATTAGAACCAGCGATGCCGCTTCGCGTGCCACATCGGTCCCTCGACCGCCCATGGCGATGCCGATATTTGCCGCCTTAAGTGCGGGTGCATCGTTGACACCATCGCCGGTCATCGCCACGATTTCGCTGTTGGCCTTGAGAGCCTGGACCAGTCGAAGTTTCTGTTCGGGGACAACTCTGGCGAAAATGCCCACTGAACCTATCTGTTGCTGTAGTTGGTGGTCGCTCATCTTGTCAAGCAGAGGCCCTGTGATACACACATCGGCAGATTTGAGGCCGATTTCCCTGGCGACTTTTTGGGCTGTGCCGGGATAATCGCCCGTTATCATTATAATTCGTATCCCGGCCTCGTAACATTCCTTCACGGCTTCTGGGACTCCGGGCCTAACGGGGTCTGTCAGACCTACGAGTCCGACAAAAGTGAATGCGAAATCGTGCTGCTGCTCTGGAAGGTCGCTCTTTGCAAACGATGTTTTAGCGACACCGAGCACACGCAAGCCATCATTGGCCATCGTAGTGACATGCCCGGAAATGTCGGCTATCTGGTCCTGGTCCAGATGACATAAGTCAAAAATTGCCTCTGGCGCACCCTTGGCGGCGATGACATATTCCTGGCTATTTTTTGCCTGCCAGACGTGCGATAAAGCAAGCAATTGATGCGACAACGGATATTCCTGCACAAAAGTCCAGTCGTAGTGCAGGTGTTCAGTGTAAGAAAGTTTCTGGTCACCGAGCTGTTTTAGGGCTTTCTCCATAGGATCAAACGGGTCGCGTTTACTGGCCAAGATACCAAACTCAAGCACCTCGTGGAACTTTTCGGGTAGCGCATGGTCCTTGTATTCGCGTACACTACAAAACTCGCCGTCAGCGTAAATGCGACTCACCGACATTTGGTTCATGGTTAGAGTGCCGGTTTTGTCAACACAAAGTACGGTTGTAGCTCCCAGGGTCTCAACCGCCGGGACGGACCTTGTGAGCACCTGCTTTCGCGACATGCGCCAGGCTCCCAAGGCGAGGAAGATAGTCAGTACCACGGGGAATTCTTCCGGCAGTATTGACATTGCCAGGGTCAAACCTGCGAGAATCCCGCTTTTCCAGTCTTGCTGGTTAATACCGTACACAACAACCACTATCAGGCACAATAACAAGCCTAAGATTGCCAGTGCGCCCACCATTTTTGCAATTTCTGATTGAAGAAGTGTCTTTTCGGATTCAAGCGTTTGCAGAGCCTTGCCGATTTTGCCCATCTCGGTCTGGGCGGCTGTTGCCTCTACACGGGCGACGCCCTGGCCCTGCACGACCAGGGTGCCTGAGTAAACGAAGGGGGTGTTGTCACCGCCAGGTCTTGCCATCTGTGTGACACCTGCATCGGCAGTTTTGGGGACAGCCACTGATTCACCGGTAAGCAGGGATTCGTCGACCGTAAGATTTCGTGACCATAACAAGACTGCATCTGCGGGAACACGGTCGCCCTCGGCCAAAATAGTGATATCACCTTTTACAACCTCTCTTCCGGGGATTCTTTTTTGTAAGCCGTCTCTGATTACCAATGCTCGGGGGCTTGACAAGTCGCGCAGTGCCTCAAGAGCCCTTTGCGTCTTTCGCTCCTGATAAAGCGTTATGCCCATCACAACAAAAACAAATCCCAGCAGCAAGGCGGCGTCCTGCACTTCGCCGGTCATCAGGTACATCACGCCGCAACCAACCAGCAGCAAAAACATCGGCTCACGCACAACGTCAAAGGCAATTGCGAAGATGCTTCTGTGCTTCGTTGAAGGTAGTTCGTTGAATCCGTCTCGCATTAGGCGTTGCTGAGCCTCTTTTTCGGGGATGCCACGGATATTGCCAATATCCAAGTCAGCAGTCGTTGGGGTCTTCTCTTCGGGAGTTGGTGCTTTTGATTGATTAGCCATACATATCTGTAATTGTAAAATCATCTACCATATCGTGCATCGGGACGATTGACTCTTTTGACACTCACAAACAGTCGTGAGTGCGCAAATTACCCATCCAAGATGTCGCGCATTTTTGGCGACTGGATGAGTTTTATTGTGGTTTGGGGATTTGGTTTGTTTGTATCATGATTATGAATACCCTCAAGTTGGATTCATTAGGCCGAATAGCGGTCTTTCTTATAACAAAGCGGTGGCTGATTGTAAAGTGCAAAAACCACACGGTGCAGTTTTCGGTTTTACGCACCTGCTCCGGCGTGCTAATATCGTCTGCGTGCAAGAGAGCTTGCAGTTGATTGGAGAGATTGATGGGTGTATCTGGAAACGTTGGGATTGCTTTGGGACTGACAATTATTGCGGGGCTGTCTACTGGAATAGGCAGCGCGATTGCCTATTTGGTACGCAGGCCGAGGATTGCCCATCTTTGTTTTTCTTTGGGTCTATCGGCAGGGGTGATGATCTATGTATCATTTATGGAGCTATTGCCGAATGCGATCGAACGGGTAGGTAAAATCTGGGCGTTGGTTTTCTTTTTTATAGGTATTGCTATTACGGGACTGGTAGATTTACTGGTGCCTGAGGCTGAGAATCCACACGTGTGTGAAGGGATTGACTTCGGCGATTCGCCTGCCGGACGGGCAGGGCTTAGTCGAATCGAGGAGCCGACCGGCATGCGAGGCGGCAGCCATCTTATGAGGGTAGGCACGTTGACTGCGCTGGCGATATGCATTCACAATTTTCCGGAGGGTCTTGCTACGTTTGCATCGGCGCTTAGCGACTTGCGGCTGGGCGTATTCATTACAATAGCGATTGCCATCCACAATATTCCGGAGGGAATCGCGGTCTCTGTACCAATTTACTATGCCACGTTGAATAGGAACAAAGCGTTTTTGTATTCTTTTCTATCGGGGTTGTCTGAGCCAGTGGGGGCCGTGATTGGCTACTTGATTCTGCTACCATTTTTAACGGCGGCGGTACTAGCGGGCAGTCTGGCATTTGCCGCCGGTGTGATGATATATATCTCGCTTGACGAATTGCTGCCTATGGCTCACCGATGCGGCCACGGCCATTTGGTGATCGGAGGGGTGGTTCTCGGAATGCTTATTATGGCCGTGAGTCTGGTGATGATGTAATTTTTCCGGCGGGTATGAGCATTTCGCACACAGAGCTTGGGTAACAAAGCGAAAGACCTCTCTTCGAATATCTAAGAACACCGATAAATCCTTTTAATTCACCTTGGCAGCACAAGGTACTGATTATTTTCCTTCCGGTTTTAATAAGGAACCATTGAAGGAAATGCCCCTTCCAGCCAAAACCAGGATTACTCCCCAAGCTAAAATTATTCCGCCTGTAATTACTACTCCCAGACCTAAATCTTTTAGCCAATTTTCAGAAATCAGAAACAACTCTCCGTTCCATAGATGGTCAATTACGCCGAACAAGCCGCCGCCGTAGAACATAAGGGTAAGCCACCATGTTTTAAGAGACTTGTTCTTCCTCCACCATACGGTGGTGATCATTGCCGCAGCAGCAGGTACAGTGTAACACATAATTCTTCACTCCTTTCGGTTAAAATGTATAGACAAAAGTAAAAACAACAGAATTGTTTGCGTCCGTGTTCGTTCCTGATAGCGTCCTCTGATAAGCCAACAGCATCTGGATACTGTCGTTTGACCAGCCAATCGCCGGTGCAACCGCAAGATATTTGACCCTCGAATCGCGTATATGTGCGCCGGCCCGCGCCATATCGCCTTGCAGGAATCCGTTGAACTCCAGGATCAGATTGAATCCTCTCGGCAGAAAGTATTCTATCCCGAAATCATAGTTGAGGTAGTTGCCGTACGTTGTCTCCACGCCATCGACCCGCACTTCTTGGGGGAAACTGTATATGGCATCTATATGAATCAGAAAAGGCCTTATCTTTTGGGTCAGCAGTATCCCGTAGCCATGATCCCACGAACCGCCTCCCGATGTAGCGCCCATTAAATCCGTGCCGAGCTTGGCAGGGTCTGCATGTTGAAACTTGCCTGTCGGCGCCTTGACCTGCACCAACCCCGTTATATGAGGACACCACCCATTATCTTCAAGAAGACAGTATCGCAAGAAAAGGTAAGTATCTCCTATCCCACTTGAGTCTGTTTTCAGACCGCCCTTCTTGGCGAAGTTCTGCTGGTAGAGTATCTGCCAGTCAATTTCCAGTCTATCGGCTATCCCATACTGCATAAACAACTGCTGCTGAAATTGGTATTTACTATCTGCGTCAGACAGAGAATCAAAATGCCCCTTGGGATTAAAAGTGCCTCTTGTGCTGTTGTAGAAGAAAAACGGTTGGACTACAAATTTTCCCTTACCGCAAAGCGGAGCCGTCCAAGTGGTAATAGGACCCGCTGATACCGGATTCCATTCATCGCCCTGTTCATCCCGCTGGCTGCCTGCAAAACTATAATTTGTCCAGCCAGATGATATAAAACTAAACATTACCAGGGTCGCTAAGACTTTCAGGGGCATTGATTACATCCGGTAGTGCTACTATTGTTATATTCGTGTTACTAAAATTCTAAAAAATATTTATCCTCTGTTATATCACCCGCCTGCCGGTCGTGCTGGCAGCAAAACACCCATGTTTTACTCCTTTTGCCGATTTTAGCTTTCCATATAATTCTTCAATCTGCCTGGGCCTACCCTTTACTGCGATTATCTCCAGACAATTATAATCATCCAAATGAATATGCTGGGTAGAGAGAATGTTATCGTGATAATCGTGTTGAACATCCATAAGTCGGTTGAGCAATTGCCTTTTCTGATGGTTATAGATGAGAGTGATTGCCCCGGTAACTTCCTTATTTTCCTGCCATTCCTTTTTAACCAAGTCTTCCCTGATTAGGTCGCGTATCGCCTCTGAACGGTTAGTGTATTGCTTTTCCTTCAGGCGAGCGTCGAACCTTTGCAATAATTGATTCTCTAAAGATACGCCAAATCTGACTAACTCTGTCATATTTTTTCCTAATTGGTATTACGATTATTAAAAGAGTAGCACAAATGGAAAATGGCGTCAAGCTGAATTATTAGTTTGTTTTGTCTAATGTCTTATCTGCTTGGCTTTCTGGTTTCGCGACAGAACTTGGCCATCAGCTCCATTGCCTTGCCTACTTTCTCTGCAGAGCCATCCATTTTTGCATAGGCATCGACAAGCTCCATTAGTTCGGAGGCCGGCTCGACAGAACCGTAGTGATGGGAGACATTGACGATAGCGGCATCGAGGCCGTATTCCGTGGCTTTGGCAAAGTATGCTCGGCAAACGCCGATTTTCCGGCCCGGCAAATCCCTGACGCAGTTACTTATGCCGAGTGAACAATGAACGCCTTTCATGGAGGAATCGTTCTTGATTCTTTTTATGGTTTCGAATGTGCGGTAGGTGTAACCTGGCACATTTGGCTCCATGGGCATATCTATGGCGAGCGGGAAGACCGTTGAGTCGAAAAATATCTCACTGGGCTTGAAACCATACCGGCGGGTTGCTTTATCGAAGATTTGTTTTGCCAGCGAGTATAACTCATCGACGGAATGTGAGCCGCCCGGACCTGTGGGCTTGTCTTCGCTGACGAGCAGGCCGACGAATGAGAAGTTGTAGTCCTTCTTTAGCGGCAGAATCTTGTCCGTAGTGTACACTTTTACGGAGTTCACCAGCGGCGGTTTGACCTGCTTAGAAGTTTTGTACCATTCTTTTACACCGGCTGTTAGGATATCGTTATTGCCGCTATCGAGGCAGATAGGAACGCCGTTACCCCATTTGCGGATAAGCCTGACATATTCCAGCATCATGTCGATAGCTGTCTGTGGGTTGTCTTCACCGAAGGCATCGACATTGACTGCTATGTAATCAGCGCCGTCCGAGACCTGCGATTCGATAAGGGCCTTTATGTAGTTGAGCGGCTCGCTTGGTTTTGAATAGGCATCCGGTCCAAGCTCGGTGAGATGTTTCATTATTTTGCCTATGGCCGGGATCGAAGCATGGATTGATTCACCAATTGCAATAAAGGGGTTCTTCATAGTGTGGTCTTTCCCGAACAAGTAATTCAGGATAGAAGATGAGTGCTCCAGAGCCGGATTTCTTGATTTGTTTATTGTAATTCGCAGTTGTTGCAGGCCGGTTTCTTTAGCGGCGGCGGCCTGATAGATTAGTTCGCCGATACAGGTTCGCTTGAGGTTGTTGCCGCACTTGCCGTCAACGGTTGCATCACCGCACGGGGCGTTGTCCATGCCTTTTTCGCAGCCGCCGATTGTACACAGCCCGAAGTTTTCAGGAAGGAAGCAATCACCGCACGCCTGGCATTCAAACAATAGATACTTGAAGGCTTTCTCGGAGGCGTTGAATAATTTGTAAACGGCGTTTTGATTTTTGTCGGTGCCCAAAGCCGCCATAGTTTTTTTGAGTATATGGAAACCGAGGTGGTCCGGGTCCAAAATAACCCGATGCGAAAAGTCAAAGAATCTTTGTTTGAATTTTTTATCGGGTTTTGAGAGGGCAGCCTCGCGGCCGGTTTGATCGTATAGATAGAATGTTTCTTTCGGCGGCCAGTACAGATTGTCTTTAAATTGTTCCCATTCAGTAGCGATTTGTGCAGCCTTTTGAAGTATTTTGACGAATAGTTCAAAGTCCGGGACGCCGCCGATATCGACTCCCGCTGCCCCCATGGCTTGGTACATAGCGACCTGCTGAGCGGCTCTTTCGATGTGTTGGTCGATATTTTCACTGTAAACCATAGCCAGAAGCTCGTCGCTGACAAAGCAGCCGGGAAGCTTCAGATCGTGCATTAATCGCGGCGCGGGTGTCAGTGTGCTCAAGAAATACACGTTGCCGATGACGGGTACATCCAGATGATTCTGACACAGGCAGGTGAAAAGCTCGAGCGATTTTCGCCAGTCCCAGCCGACCTGCGTGATGAAGAAGCCCGCTCCGCAACGAATCTTCTTTTCCATTTTGTAGTATTGCTGCAACTGAGATTCTTCGGTGTATTTGAAGGGCGAGACAGCGGTGCCTGCGAAGAATTGGTGCACGCCTTTTAAGGAATCGGGCTTAGCTTTTAGGTATGCTTCGTGGTTAAGAGTCTTGATGAGGTTGAGCAATCCCAGCGAGTCAAGCTCAAAAACACCTTTGGCTTTTACGGGTTTGTCACCTGTTAGTGTTAGGATGCTATGAACGCCCATATTCCGCAAGGCGGCCAGGGTGCTGATTATTCCTGGGGTATTTGTATCCTTGCAGGTGACATGAGGGACGACATCGAGGTCGGCCAAAAGGTCATTCGATTTCAAGTAGCTTATGACATCAGTCGGCTGGATGTTTGCGATGCCGCTGGGATTTTGTGGTAGGGTTATCGCTGCGAAATCGAAACCTTTAGGGATTGCGGCTGTACCGGCGTTCTTGTAGGCCTGAAGGAATTTCTCTATGGGAGCGAAGCTGAAGCCGGGGCCGCCTGTCAGCTCCGCGAGCACGATAAAGCCGTGTCGATCCGTGAGTTTCTTGAACAGTGTTCCACCTTCCATGTTGGCTCCACCTACAACAATTTATGTCGGCGGCAGAATACCAAAAGTGCGGGCGAATTGCCACTGTATTTGTGGCTTATGCTCTGAAGCGGACGTCACAAATCAAGCCGGGCCACCGCGGGCCTAGTGGTTCAAAAAAGGGCTGCTACCCGAAGGCAGCAGCCCCGAAATGCCGTAACAAAGCATCCCACCAAAGACGTGCTATTGCGTTATTTTGATTGAATCTGTGCCCATGAATGGGGCGCCACCAGAGAGTTTACCTCTCACAGTAGCGATCGATTCGCCCTGCTTCCATACACCATCTTGATCTACAAATTGGCACACCAGATCAGGATAGCCGTCCGGCTCACCATTCATTGTGTTGGAGAAGTTGCCGCTGACGTCCTTGATAGAGAATTGGTAGGCTCCGTTGCCCTTCATACGCAAGGCCAGTCCCGCGAGCCTCAGTGTGCTCACATCGATCTGACTTACATTGAAGCTGGCGCTTCCGAGGATGGCAACGGGGATCACGCCGTGGCCATCGTTGTTGAAGCTGTTCGGGTAGCTGCCCGGCTTAATGTCGATACCTACCACCTGGATGGCTGCCGGAGCACCAGGCTCAACAATCCGTCCATCTGGTGTTAAGTAGTCGTCTTGGTCATCGCCTCTTTGGCCATCCACAAAGTGCAAGATAATCCGGTCCGGCAGGATTTCCGCCCCTGTCCCTGTTGGTGTGCCATCCCACAGAAATTCATACCAATGAGGGGTCTCATTGCCCGGCCCCGGCTCCGGGCCATACTTGTAGTACGTTCCAACCGTGTGCCCCGCGGGCAACAACAGCGTTACCGTTGCACTCCCGTCAGCCAGGTCGCAGACCGTAAAGTTAAAGAAACCAACAGGAAATTCCACACCGGTGGGTGTATCACCGGGCGATGGGTTGTCAATGGCACTCACATCTTCCAGCGACGTCCCAATCGGCGAAACAATGGTTACATATCCTTCACCGACAGCCTTAGGCAGCGATGTTACGTTGTCCTGCTGACTGTCCGGGGTACCATCGTTATTTCCATCGCCATTGTTGGGAGCTGCATTCTCAATAGCGTCTGTTACGCCATCTGAATCCGTACTAATGAGCCAACCATCCTGAAGAACCCAGGGATAATTATCCTGCCCAACAGTGAAAGTGTATGGAATATCAACAAAGCAGTCGTGGTCTGCATCCGGCGTGGTCCAGTTGCTCCAGAAATTACCGCCGGTTGGCTTATCCATGTTGAATACGTTGCCACTGCTGCTGCCGTCAACACGCGCCTGAGTCGAGTTACCGATGAAATTGTTGTTGTAGATTTGGTTATGGCTACTATTTGTGAGCTGAATCCCCCGGCTGTTGTTTGAAACTGTATTGCCAACAATCGTATTGTTGTTACCGGCATCTGTGAGGGAGATTCCCCTGCTGTTGTTTGAGGCGATATTGCCTGTTAGGGTATTGTAGTTGGCATTCCAGACTTGGATTCCAATTGAGTTGTTATAGTTGCACGTGTTGTCAGATAGATTATTATTGGTGCAAAATGAGACATGAATACCAATCGACGCATTCAAATTGCAGGAATTGTTAGAAAAAGTGTTATTGTCTCCCGTGGCTAAACCAATCCCGCCGGTATCGTTCGAGTTGCATGTGTTTCCAGTTAAGTTGTTGTTGTTACTACCGCTAAATGATCCACTGTAGAACCAGATCCCCCAAGAATTACCTGAAGCTGTGTTTCCTGTCAGGGTATTGTGCTCAGACTGCATGAAAGCGATTCCAGTATGATTGGAGTTGCATACGTTGTTAGATAGAATATTACCGCTGGAAAAGGCGAGTAAAATTCCATCGCCCACATTGTACGGACCTTTATTGTTTGAATTGCACGTGTTGCTGATAAGATTGTTGTTGTTATTTGACTCCCATAACGTTATTCCTGATATTGCGTTGTCTGAGCTATTGTTGCTGGTCATTGTGCAATTACTGCAGGACCACAAATAAATTCCTTGAAGAAAACTCATTACTTTCAGATTCTTGACAGTAACACCTGTCCTCCCCGAAAGGGAAACTCCCACACCCGACCCTGGGCCGACTACCTTGTGTCCGGCCCCATCGAGGATTAGATCGTCTTCGTCTATTTGGATGCATTGAGGCACATCCTGGGTCAGAGTATATATCCTGTTATCGGAGTCCCACGTTCCGATTGAGGTATCTGTGGGGATGGAAATTGGCGGGGCGTCAATGCCTGTTGTTGTGAAGCTCCAGATATTTCCCATGAATATCGTAGAATCAGGCGGCGCATTGACTTCATCTATACGCCAGTAGTAGGTTTGGCCGTATTCAAGAACAGGGTCATAAGTGTTGGCAACCTGGTTTTGACTGACCAGTACGCTGTGGGGATCGTTCCATCTTCTGGCTTGGACCACATCATCAAAAACGGTGCCTAAATACACATCATGCGTGGCAGCATATTGTCCCGGCTCCCAGGTCAGGGTTACATCTGTCGCCACAAGTGTTGCCCCATCAGCAGGGTTCGGATTCGTGGCTTTCGGACCACCCTTCATGACAATCGCTATCTCCGAAGCCGTCAAGGCATAGTTGTAGATGCGGATGTCATCAAGTTTTCCTTTATACCCCCACCTGAAATTACCACCATAGAGATCGCAGCCTATCACTACATCAAAAGTATTCGTGGTCAGTGGACGCGAATAGGTGTTCTCAGCATCCAGATTCCCGTTGAAGTATATCTTGCGGTTATTCGGTCCGGCATTTAAGTCAAACGTTACCGCGACATGAGTCCACTCGCCTGACGGAATAGAGGATGTTGAGTAAGAAGGTGTGTTATTCCATTGTATTCTTATCCTGCGGTCGGTCTCCATGCGGAATCCATACGAACTGTACCAGGCCGAACCGCTGGTGCCGCCTTTTTCGATGAGTTGGCGGTTTCCGCCCGGGGTTGTGGTGTTCACCCACATCGTAACGGTAACCGCATCGCTGATGTTCAGACTCTCGCTATGCGGAATCCGAATACGGCTGCTGATACCGTCTGCCTGCCACGCACCATCTATCTGGCCAGACACCCATGTTACGGCTCCCTCGCAGAAGCCGTTGTTACCATTGCCGGACGAGTCCTCTACCATCGTGCCTGATGTCTCATCGAGCTTCCACCAAGCGACAGGAACAACTTCGGCAGTGGCGAAGCTCCAAACATTACCCGTATGAGTCGTGGCGCCGTCGAATTCATCTATCCGCCAATAGTAGGTGGTGCCGTATGCAAGCGCTCCTGGATCATAGCTGGTTCCCAGCTGAGTGCCCATGTCCGTGCTGGGTGTGCCTGTAGCGACGTCGGCTTGATTGGTGCCAAAGTAGATATGGTGAGAAATCGCACCGACCCCGGCCGTCCAACTCAGGGTCACATCTGTCGCCACCAGTGTGGCGCCATCAGGCGGGCTTGGATTAGTAGCTATGTTCGGGGCCTCGTGCATAACAGCCGCGATCTCTGATGCTGTCAATGCCCTATTATAAATTCGGGCATCATCCACCGCGCCATTGAAAAAGTTGCTCGACGATGCATCCCACTCCTGTCCTATTGACCATCGTGTTATCTGGCTTAAATCGAAAACGGATGTATACGTAGCTCGCTGAACTGCATCGACGTATATATATCCTGTTGTCCCACTCCTGACGAACGTCAGCATGTGCCACTCGTTGTCATTGACAGCAGGTGGGTAGTTTACGGAGTCACCATCCTCCCTAAAGGCCTTCCCATCTTGAACGCCAAACAAGAGAGGGTGCCAGCTGCCATTATCATTGGTGCCAAACACTACCCCCTCTGAGGTCTGCGTGGTTTTAATCCACGCACTGAGCGTAAGGTTGCTGCTTGTTACGTCATCATCTACACCGTCAATAACCACATAATCGTCCCCGTCGAGGTTAATCGCTCCCGAGCCAATCTTACCGGCCACGAAGGTCGGATTACCGCCAGCGGTGCCGTCGTTACCCAAACCAGAGTAGTCCAGATAATCGCCATCAAACTTCCACCAGCCGACAAGACTAGGAGGGGCGGTGCCGAGCATGTAATCAACCGCGTTGAGAAACATCTGTTCTCCATCTGCGTACAAATCATACATGCCCGCCGTTTGTGTGTGTATTCCTTGAGCCTCGCGACTGCCGGTAAGAAACACCAGCCGATGACCGGCCAGCGTGTCCGTTACGGCCCCGCCCATCCCGTCGGGGTGCGTCAATGCGGCCCCAGCCTGCCATTCGGCGATAACCATGCCCCCAACAGGACCATTGCCCGCTGCTGAAGTCGTGGCCAGAATTGTCCCGTTGGCGTTCACCGAATCAGTATTAATAGAGATGCCCTTCGCGAGCGTCCCCGGCGGCGCGGGGGATCCGTCGTTGTATTTAATCCCCTCGGGATAGACGGCAAGACCGGCATACGGATTGGTCATGGTGCCGTCGGTCAGTGGGATTCCCGCGAAGATCGGGTGGATCGGGTCGTTGACCGTCAGTGTGATGTCCCCGGTGACGTCCACCATCGTATTGCCGGTGGTGTAGCCCATGCGGCTGTACTGCAGGGTGTAACCATTTAAAATGATCATGGGAGCGGAAATGTTGTTCCATAGCGAGGCTGATGCGTTCTGATATTGACTACTGGCGGCCGAGCGACTGATAATCACCAAATCCGCTGCATTAAGAACTGCCGGATCGGGAGTGCCCGTCGTGATATAGCGCGTTACGTTGTAGCCGTTGGCTGCGAGCAGATCGGTGTACCCCTTATCGGGCGCCGTGGTGAAGCCGGCACCAGCAGCACCGGCCGATGGCGCATCATCAGCTCCATGGAAGGAGACCCAGACGATTGTGGCCGCTTGTGCAGATGCAACAGACAGCAATGCCAAGAAGGCCACAAGCATACACAAGATTCGAGATGGTTCTTTTCTTAAGATCCTCATGGTTGTCTCTCCTCAAAAAGGTTATCTTTGACGTTAATTAGTAAATTAATCTCTGAAATGGGCGGAATTTCTCCTCCTTCCTACGAACACGGGGAAATACACTCTGCGCACAAAAAGAGTGCGATGGGTTAATCAGTGGCTCCCGACTCGGTCGGGGGTAACGACTAACTCGCTAACTCGCCAACACGCTAATTCTCTAATCCATAAATGACCCCCTCCAAATCAACAGGCCAGAATACGGATACGAATTAACAAAAATCCGCAGGAACAAATATGATTTTACCCTTTATTTTGCCGGCTGCAAGAAAAATCCTATAATTTAGTAGGAAATGGGAGCATCCTTGAGGCCAGAGGTGGCTAACGCTCAAGGACTCACAGGGTGTAACGAGGAGGGGCAGACCTGCGTCGGGGAGTAATCAATTCACAGCACAGCCTTCGTTGTGCCGGAGAGGAGTGATTTCCAGCAAGTTGATGTGGTTATTGCTCTTCCTCTTTGGGTGTCTCTTTGCCCTTTTTTGTTTTCTTCTCTTTTATGGGTTTTTCTTCTTTTTTGGCCTTCGGGGCAGACTTGGTGCGATCACGACTTAGGAAAAAGGCTCCGCCGACCACCAAGCCGCCGACGAGGATGGCTGCGATCATAATGTACCAGATCAGATTCTGCACGGCCGTGAGAATGGATGGCATCACGCCTCGTTGGGCTGCAACAACAA
>Ga0315274_10001121_pt1 | contig 41539 bp, 25 predicted proteins | sample YL17G02_20_MG_FD_203700 | JGI IMG/M metagenome (GOLD analysis project Ga0315274, IMG submission 203700) | Sediment microbial communities from Yellowstone Lake, YNP, Wyoming, USA - YL17G02_20 | ecosystem: Environmental > Aquatic > Freshwater > Lake > Sediment | place: USA: Wyoming | collected...
TCGCGTTCGGGTGAAGCTCCACCGGGCGAGGCGCGGTCGCGGAACCGACGAGCGCCGCGACCGGCCGACCCCCGTCCATTGAGGCCAGTTCTTGAAGCAGGTCCGGGATCGGCCTGCCGGCGCGATCGCGTAATTCATCGCCCGGTCGTACACCGGCGGCATAGGCCGGACCGTCCTTGTGGACTTTCAGCACGCGAACAAAATCCGCGTCCGTCGGTGCGGCGAACTCGACCCGAAGGCGGTGACCGGCGATGGTGCGATTGAGCCAGCCGTGCAGCCCTTCTTCTTCGAGGAGGACCTGGAAGACGGGGAAGGCCCCGCTGATGCCGACGGTGTGCAGCCCGGCGAAAGCCACCGTCGCCAGCAGCCCGACAATGAGCGACCGGCGATAGGGTCGGGTGAGGGCGAGGAGACGCCAGAACTCGTGGGCCCGGAACCCCGATTGGGGGGCCCGTTGGCGATCGTCGGCGGCGAGGAGGAGCGGGTCCATCAAGCGTCTATGACAATGACCGTGGGAGGTTCCTTCCCGCCCGCATCCGTTCGGGCGCTGCCTTCACGCCATTTCCCGATAGAGCTGCGCGTATTGATCCGCAAGGACCGACCAGTCGAACACCGCGCGTCCGACGGTACGGGCCTTCTCGCCCATGACGCGACGAGATTCGTCCGAGAGCTTCAGGACCGACCGCAGAGTCTCACGAAGCTCCTCTCGATGCGGTCCGCATACGCGGATCGCGCCGTCGAGCCCGGGCGGAGCAACGCACGTCGAGGCAATCACCGGAACGCCCGTCGCGACCGCCTGCATGATCGACACCGGCAGGCCGATATGCAAGTCCGGCGCGACGAACACGGAAGCGCCGGCGAGCCTGGCGAGTTGCGCGGCCACCGTAGGGGCCTCGGCGAATACCACACGATCATCGCCTTTCTTACGCCGCACGGCGGCCTCGAGCATCCTTCGCCACTCACCGCTGTCCTTACCCGCAAGAACGAGGTTCCAGCCATTGGCGTCGGGTCCGATCTCCGCGACGGCCTTCAACAAGGCCACGCACCCGCCGCGAGGATGAAGCGGCCCGAGCACCAGCAAGCATCGGTCCGGGGCGGAAACTGTGCCGGCCGCCGTCGGGGTTCCATCATACTCGCTGAAGCCTAGTCCGTACGGCAGCACCCGAATGTGCGGATGGATGCGCCGGGCGTGCAGGTCTTGTTCCTCCAGTGCGTTGAGGGCTGTGACGCACGCGGCGCCGCGAACAAGTCTCCGAGTTCGCCAGACAAACCGGAGGCGATCTCGCCAGGTCGGTCTGTTGTAGGGGCTGTAGGTCAACGCGCCGTGGGGCGACACGATATAGGGCTTACGAGCTTCCAATGCCGCGGCGGACATCCGATGAGCAAGCTCGTAACCCCAACCGTGGATGTGGACGACGTCCGCGCCATCCGGGATTCGCACCCCATCGGCGGGCGGCGCAATGCTAACCGACTGCAAGCCGCGGGCGGCCAATGCGTCGTGCAGGCCGGCCAGACAAACCGCGATCGAACCGGCGTCGGGATCCGCCGATTCCACGATGTGAAGGACGCAGAGAGACATTCCAACCGCGATTCTACATTAGCACGGCGCCGCGGACGAATCGGCTCGATTCGACAGTCGCGGCCAACCGACTGGAAAGTCGGTACCCCACGGCTCTTGTACTCGTCCCAACCAGCCTGTTGAAGAACGTGTGGCACGGGCTTCCAGCCCGTGTTTTCACCGGCAAGATGCCGGTGCCACAAGCACAACAAGTCGTTTTTCAACAGGCTATTACGCCCCCGTGAAGCCGTCGAGCTTATGCGTTTTTCGAAGTTGGGATCGTTGGACGTATTCGGTCGCGTCACGTGTAAGTCGGCGAAACCGCGCTTTCCATTCCGCTTTCGGTCTCCCTATCTGCGCAAGGTAGCGATGGAGAAATCGGGCGAAGTCGGTCCGCGTGAGGCCGGGATAGTCGCGCAGGCTCGCCGCCAGACGTATCAGCGGCTGCCATCGCCGCCAAGGGTCCCACCAGCGGCGAGGATGAAGCCCGTCGAGGTCGACCAGCATGGGTCGAGGGCGCGTTTCACGGCCTTCCCAGTTCGTCATCAGGATATTGGAGGCTTTCAGGTCGCGGTGATGCAGACCGGCCCGGTCGAGACGCGCGAGCAGTTCCACCACGGCATCCAGAATACCGGCCTTCGCGTTCCGCCACACCTGTCGATCCATCCGCGGCAGGAGGGTCAGCACAATCTGATCGAGATCGACGACATCGGCGACGAACTCCGTCACCAGCCAGGACGACCGGGGAGGCGTTGTCCGCTCGATCCACACGAGCGGAACGGGCGTGTCGATCCCGACCTGGAGCAGCCGCCTCGCTCGAAGAAGGTTGCGACTCGCCCGGGACGGCCGAAAGAAACGCAGAAACACAGAAACGCAGAAACGCAAAAATGAACAACCGTTTTCTGTTTTCTGCGTTTGAGCCTTTCTGCGTTTCTGCGTTTCGTTCACCGGGAAGTACCGGCAGGCCACGTCGAGCGTCGCGGCGCGAGGGTCGCCGGGTCCGGGGAAGCGGGCCCGAAACACCTCCCCACTCTTGGAGTACTTCAACGTGGCGTAACCGGGAAGCGCAGCCGGGTCGGTAACGAGTTGCGCCAGCCAGGGACGCCACTCGGTGAAAGACGGTAAGTTCCTCGGCACAGGGCAATGACGTGTTGGAAGACGGCACTCGGTCAGAATCTCGCCGCGGATACCACGGGACAGTTCGATCGGTGTGAAGATGAGAGTGGGTGCGGACCAGTGAGTCGTAGAGTGGTGAGAGCTGGTTGCGGTCATGGGGCCCTACCGATCCAGTAACGGCAGCACCTCGTCGCGTAGGAAACGGGCGATCCGCTCGGCGGCGAGACGGTGGCCCAGTGCGTTCGGATGCTCGTTCGCCAGACTCACCCGCAATGTCTCAGCGTCACGACCCGCAAATACTTCCAATAGATCAAGATACGGCGCGCCGAGCTGCAATGCAAATTCACGCATCGTGGTGTGCACATCCGTCAGAGCATAGTCATCGAGTCGCACGAGCCACGGGAAAAGAACCAACGTATACGTTGCTCCACCCTGCTCGACGGCAGCCTTGCACGCCGATACGTCCGTCCTGAACGTCGTCCAGGCCGCGGCGCGTTCAGTCGAATTACGGCCTCCCCGGAAATAGTCGATGGTTCGTTGCCACGCCCCCCAATAGCGAACCTGCCGCTCCGCGTAGCGCAGCACATAGGACCCATCGCCCAACCACAACTCGCCGTCGCGCCAACGGTAAATCTCGTCGAGCCGGTTGTGCATGTTGATTCCGAGATCATTCGGATAGACGACCTGGACCACGACGTTGGGCTTCAGGATATCTCGAAGCGGCAGGAACTTCTCTAATTGCCAACCCGGTGAAGTGCCGCGAAAGCCAAGGTTGATTGTCAAGACGCCCTCGCTGCGGTCGGCGGTAAGTAGTTGCCCGACCAACGCGCAGAACGTCTGTTGCGGTTCTACATTGTCGCCATAGGTAATGGAATCGCCGAGGAATGCAATGCGCAGTCGTCGGTCGTCGTCGGGTATGGAGTCCCATTTCTCACGGATACCCATTGAATTGAGCGTGTTATCAACTGCGTCCCAGTCATGTTGGGTCGAAGGTGGCGAAGGCGTGGGACGGATATCGAAGACCCGAAAGGCGATTTCCGCCAACCCGAATGCGAGCAGCGACGAACAGGCCGCTGCGGTCATTCGGAATCTCCATCTACGCCTGCCGACAAGTTTGATTGGATCGGTTTCCCATTTCCGTAGAACGGCCACGCGCCCCCCGGCGCGGACGAGGCGAGCCACTGTCGTTAGACAGCGGATCTCCAAGACGAAGAGGGCGACGCCCAGTGCGAGGCAAAGCCACCTGAACTTCGGACTCTCAACGGCCTTCTCGCTAAGAACACGCCAGTAAGCTGTTTGAGAGAAAAGAAGGACAACTGTGGGAAGTGCTACCGCCGCGAAGGTCCGGGCATAAATTGCGTAAGGACTTAGTGAACGCACGGCCCAATCCGGGTGAGGTGAGCGACGCGACCCTCACCGCATCCCTCTCCCTGGGAGGGAGAGGGGGAGTTGAGACGAAGCCTATTGAGCATCCACGCGCTCCTTCCAGGCCGCGTCGATCGCGGCCAGTTCTTGGGAGACGGCTTCGATCTCCTCCCCAAGTTCGGCCAAGGCTTCGGGATCTTTACAGACGGTTGGGTCGCCGAACTTGTCATGCAGTGCGGCCAGTCGCACCTCTCGCTCCATCACAAGCCCCTCAAGGTCTTCGATGGAGAGGTGGTCGTACGGCGACGCGGCGGGCTTCAAGGGTGCGGTTCCACGGCGTTGGGTCTTTGTTTTCTTTCGGGGAGGCGCGGCAGCGGCCCTGTCGGCGGCACGCTCGCGCTCGACCTGCTCAATGTAGAAGGAGTAGTTCCCCGAATAAAGCGCGTGGCCTTCCGGTCGAACGACCAGTAGACGGTTCACCACGCGGTCGAGGAAGTACCGGTCGTGACTGACGGCAATGACCGTGCCCACGTATTCCCGCAGAGCTTCCTCAAGAGCCTCCCGCGAGGGAATGTCCAAGTGGTTGGTCGGCTCGTCGAGGAGGAGGACATCGGGGCTTTGGAGCATCAGTGCGGCCAGCCGAACACGGGACTGCTCTCCGCCGGAAAGTGATCCGAGGGGCTTGAAGGCGTCGCCGCCGGTAAACAGGAACCGGCCGAGAAACGACCGCGCTTGCTGTTCGGAGAACTCGGGACGAACGGTTCGGACTTCGTCGACGATGGTCCGCCGCGGATCGAGATTAGCGTGATCCTGGGAGTAATAGCCGATGCGCAGGCGCGGGGCGAGATCGAACGTGCCGGCGACGGCGGTGACTTCGCCCAGAATGATCCTAAGAAGGGTGGTTTTGCCCGTGCCGTTGGGGCCGGTGATGCCCAGTCGGTCGCCCGCGTGGAGTTGGAGGCTCAGATCCCTGAAGAGCCGATTGTCGCCGTAGGACATGGAGAGGTCGTCGCAGCGAAGGATGACCCCGTCCTTGGCCTGGTTGGTGGTGAAAGCGATCTTGGCCTGGCGCTTGGCGGTTGGCGCTTCCGTGACGAACTCGCCGGCTTTGAGTTGTCGTTCGAGCCGCGTGCGACGACCCTTGGCCTGTTGACTGCGCTGCCCGGCCAGGTGCTTGGCGATGTAGGCCCGCTCCTTGGCAATGAACTCGGAGTGTTTCTCGAACTCCCGCTCTTGGGTGAGCTCGCGGCGGGCCTTTGTCTGGGCGTAGTTCGTGTAGTTGCCCGGGAAGCCGGCGAGCCGGCGGTTGGCGACTTCGACGATGCGGGTGCAGAGGCGGTCGAGGAGGTAGCGGTCGTGCGAAATCACCACCGCCCCGCCTCGATGGCCGGTGAGGAACTTCTCCAACCAGCGGACGGCGTCGATGTCGAGGTGGTTCGTCGGCTCGTCGAGCAGCAAGAGCGGCTTGTCTTCCAGGAGCAACTTGGCCAATGCGGCTCGGCACCGCTGCCCGCCGGACAGGGCGGACATGGGCATGGTGTGTTCGGCCATGGAGAAGCCGAGGCCGCCGAGGATTTCGTTCAGGCGGGTCTCGAAGGTGTGGCCGCCGGCGGCGATGAACTGCGTGTTGATCCGGTCGTAGGCCGCCATGAGTTGTGGAAGCGACGGATCGTCGTGGCTGTGGGCGATCTGATCGGCGACCGCATGGAGCTTGCCCTCCAGGATCAGCAGATCCGCGAAGACGCTGCCGACTTCTTCGTGCAGGGTGCGGTCGAGCAGGACGGCAGGTTCTTGTCGAAGATGGCCGATCTCCACGCCGCGGGCGCGGGTGACCGTTCCCAAGTCGGGGTCGCATTCACGGGTGATGAGTCGAAAGAGGGTGGTCTTCCCCGCACCGTTGGCCCCGACCAGTCCGACCGTCTCTCCCGCGTTCAACTCCAGCGAGACGTCCTCCAGCACCATCTGTGTGCCGAACTGCTTGGTAACCCCCTGAATGACGACGGCGGCCATACGTGGATTATACGGGAAATGAGCCGCGTACATGTAGCGTCACCCCTTGTGGGTGACGCGGGGCGCCACGGACGAGATCAGTGCTAACACCGCCCACAAGGGGCGGCGCTACATTCCCGCGTAGTCAGGATTTCGCTCGCGAGGTTAGCATGTGATTCAGCGCGGCAACGGCGCGGTCGATGGCTTCGGTGGAGACGTCGAGATGCGTGACGGCGCGGATGCGCTGCGGCGCTGTCGGCAGAATCCATACCCCGTGCTCGCGTGCGGCGTCGCAAACGGATTTGGCGGTACCGGTGGATTCGTTCACGTCGAAGTACACGATGTTGGTCTCAACGGCGCCCGGGTCGATGGTGACGCCGGGCATGTTGGCGATGCCCGCCGCGAGGCGCTTGGCGTTGGCATGGTCCTCAGCAAGACGGTTAATGTTGTGGTCCAATGCGTAAAGAGCGGCGGCGGCGATGATACCGGCCTGACGCATTCCGCCTCCGAACATTTTGCGAAAGCGGTGGACGCGCTTGATGGTCTCTTTCGTTCCCGCGACGGCGGAGCCGATCGGAGCACCCAGCCCCTTGGAGAAGCAAATCGAGACGGTGTCGAAGTATCGCGTGTACTGCGGCGGCGAGTGCCCTTTGGCCACGCAGGCGTTCATCAGTCGCGCGCCGTCCAAGTGCATCCTCACCCGGAACTCGTCGGCCACCTCGCGGATTCGGGCGATTTCGTCGACGGACCAGCAAGTCCCGCCGCCGCGGTTGTGAGTGTTTTCCACGACGATCAGCGCCGACTGTGGGAAATGCGAATCCGCAGGTCGCATGGCCGCCCGAACGGCGGCAGCGTCGAACGTTCCGCGCGGGCCGTTCAGTAGTCTCACCGAACAACCGGAAAGCCCCGCAGGAGCGCCGGCCTCGTAGTGGTAAATGTGGCTGTCGGCGTGGGCGATGATCTCGTCGCCGGGTTGGGTCTGGGAGCGGATGGACGTCTGGTTGGCCATCGACCCGGACGGGACGTAGATCGCCGCCTCTTTCCCAAGAAGCTGGGCGACCCGTTCCTGCAGGCGGTTGACGGTGGGGTCGTCGCCGAAGACGTCGTCGCCGACCTCGGCCTCGGCCATCGCCTTGCGCATCCCCGGCGAGGGGCGGGTCACCGTATCACTACGCAAATCGACGACGGGCGTGGCGGGCATCGTAGTTTCCCCCCGTTCGGGCGTTGCGGCGTTTCACGGTTCGAGAGCTCCAGTGTTCCAGCGTTCGGCGTTTCAGCTTTTCTCGGCGAGCATTTGATGTCGCACGACGGCCTCGACCTGCAGCACGTTGTTGCCCGCGAGCTTCACCAGATTCAGCAGCTCCGCCATGGTGGAAACCTCCTCGACCTGCTCGTCGATGAACCATTGCAGGAAGCTGCGGGTGGCGTAGTCCTTTTCCTTGTCGGCAAGGGCGACGAGGTCATTGATTTTCGCGGTGATGTCCTTTTCGTTTTGAAGGGCCGTCGCCACGATGTCCTCCACGCCCTTGTAATCCTTTTTCGGTTTGGAGACGCCGTCGAGGGCGACCGTCCCGCCGACCTCAAGCACATAACGAACGATGCGCATGGCATGTTCCAGCTCCTCGCTGTATTGCTTGAAGAATCGCCCGGCCAGGACCTTGAGGCTCATGTTGTCGAGGAGGCACGCCATCGCCAGATAGGCGTGCGCGGCCCCGAACTCGGCCGTGACCTGATCGTTGAGCTTGCCGTTCATCGTCGTGGAAATCATCATGCCGTGTGTCCTCCATCGTGGCCGCGCCGTCACCATCGCCGCGCAGGCCATCGGGGGTCATGGTAGAAGCAGGTACTGGGAATGTCAATCCGGATTATTCCGGATTGTCCGGCTGGAGCGCATGAACATCTACAGGGCTGTGCCGTGACGGTACCGCCGTGCTTTCGGCGTCACGTGGGAACGGCGGCTTCCTCCCGTTTCGCCTCCTTGATCAGCCGCGCGATCTCCTCCGCACGGGTGGGCGTTTTGGCGATCTTCGATTCGACCGCCGTGGCGGCGACGGCGGGTTCCGCAAGGACTTGGAGCCCCCCGGCGACGCCGTCCGCGGCGATCCGGGCGAAGGGTGAGGCTGCGTGGGAGAGCCGCCGCACGGTTTCCGTCGGGTGCGTTTGCCAAATGGACGGGCATTCAGTCAGCGTTTGTTCCAGACGCGACTGCGTTCGGACGGCCTCTTCCAGCCATACGTGGAGGGTTCGCGTGGCCCGCTCCGTCTCGACGGTGAGTTGGGCCAGTCGGCCGGCGGTGTCCGCGCCCGCGCCCTTCAGCTCCTCGGTTTGTTGCTGGGCCTTCAGGGTCGCCTCGGAGAGGTTGGCGAAAATCTTCCGCACGGCCGCACAGACTTTTTCCAATTGGGCGGCTTGCGTCTGAGCGCTCTCCACGATCGCGGTGGGTCCGGCGGCCAAGACGGCAAGACGTGCCTCCATGTCCGCCGCCTCTCGGGCAAGCTCGTCGATCCGCTCACGAAGGGAGTCCGCGTGCGTCGTGAAGTCGCGGAGCAGGCCCTGGTTGGCCTTCGCGAGATCGGCGGCTGCGGCAAGCTGGCTCGCCAGACGCTCCGCGGTGGCGTCGGCTTCCTCGCGAAGCTGCTCTTGCCGCTCGATGAGTCCCCGCGCCACGATGCTATTTTCACCTAGGGCCGCACATTGCGGCACGGCCTGCTCGCCGATCACGCTCAGGCGATCGGTCAGAAGGCGAGCGTCTTCGACGGTCTCGTGCAGGGAAGCGCCCGCCTCCCTCGCGGCGGTCAGCGTTTGCGTGATCGCGGACAACTGGCCCACGAGCAGGTCCGCTTGACCGGCGCCCTTTGTGATCTGCTCCATCTGTTCCCGCGCTTGCTCGATGCGCCGGCCCAACTCCTCGTACAGATGCGTCCCCGATGCCGAGGATGAGGTGAGGTTCGTCAGAAGAGCCGCCGCTTCCTTGTGCCGGTCTTCGAGCTGTTTCGTCGCGGCCTCCGTCATCGTATGGAGGGACAAAGCGTCTTGGCCTAACCGATCGATCTGGGCCTGGACTTTCGCAGCCGAGTCGGCGGCGACGTGGCCCGACTTTTCGATGCGCTCAACGACCTGATGGCCGGTCACGTTCGCGGCGCTGAGCCGATCCAGGATGTGGCTTGCGGCGGCGTGGTGTGAGCCGAGCCGGTCGACCTTTTCGTCCGCATGGGCGACCAATCCCTCGAGGGCGTCATGGAGCTCCCCCGCAGAGGTGATCACGGCGTTGAGTTGCTTCGCCGCGGCTAGAGCGCGTTCGTGGGCGGCGGCCAGTTGGTCGTAGTCGCCGACTTGGGCGCGGACGGCGGCGACTCGTTCGCATCCGATGCCGATGTCGACCAAGTTGTTCGCGACCTGCTGCCGGAGGGCGGTGACGCGGTCGCCGGTCGCCTCGACTTCTCGCAGCAGGTCCTCGCCGCGCTGCACGGCGTCGGCGAGGGAGTGCGTCAGGGGCTGAGCTTTCGCGGCCAAATCGTCCACCGCCGCTCCGGTGCTCCGTACGGTCTCCATGAGTTCGGCCACGCGTGCAGCCGCATCGGCGGAGAGCGCCGACAACGTCGACTGGGCGTCGGTTTGGCGAGCCAGGAGGGTGTCGAGCTGTCGCTCGGCCTGCTGCAAGCGGGCCGTCGCCGTCGCGGTCATCGTTTCGATCTCTTCGCGGCAGCGGCGGGGGAGGGTTTCGCTGAACTCTTTGGCACGGCGTTCGCCGTCCTCGATCGCGGCTTGGAGCTTGGCGGTCAGCGGTTCCACGCTCTGCTCGGCGTCGATCGCGGCGGCCGAAACGTGGCGGAGGACGCCGTCCAATCGGGCTTGGGCGGACTGCAGGGTCTCCTTGGCCGATTGCTCCAGCGACGCCGCGTCCTCACGCAACGAGGTGCGATAGCCCTCCAACAAGGCGTCGGACTCTTCGCGGCACCGCCGCGGGAGCACATCGCTCAACTGCTTTTCAAACCGCTCGCCCTCCACGATCGCCGCTTTCAACGGGGCGGTCACGGCCTCCACTCGCCGCTCGGCGTCCGCCGCCGCGGAGGCGGCGTGCCGTACGACCTCATCAAGTTTCGCCTGCGCGGCCTGGCCGGCCTTCTCAGCCGAGGCTTCCACCGTCGCCCATTGGTCACGCATTGCGGCCCGGTGTTGCTCCACGGATTCCGCGGTGATTCGCTGCCGGGCCTGTTCACTGTCGGCAATGGTTCGTTGGAGGGCGGCCGTGAGGCCGTGGGTCTTCTCATCGGCGTCCGCGGCGGCGGTCGAGAGACGTTCCAGCAACGCATCGACTCGGGTCTGAGCCGTCTCCACCGTTTCGCGAGCGGCGAAACGGTGCCGCTCAACGGCACTATCGGCATCGGCCGCAACGGCGGCGGCGCGCTGCAGCAAGGCATCGACCTTACCTTGGGTCTTCTCCACGATCGACAGGACGGGACGTTCGAAGCTCTTGATCCGTTCTTGGGTTTGACGTTGACAGCGTTCCATTTCCGCTTCGGCACGTCGTCGGAGTTCGCGTTCGCCCTCGTCGACCGCCGCCTGCACCTGCGCGCGAACGGTGTGGACTGCGTTCTCGGATGCCTGCGTCACGCACGTCGCCTGCTCGATCACGCGGGCGAGCCGGGCCTGCGCATCCTCCGTCGTCTGAACGCCGCTCATCAGGACGGAGACACGCTGCTGGACTTCCTCGGCCTTGTCCGCGAGACGCTCGGCGAACGCCGTCAAGCGGGATTCCACGTCGTTGGCGAGTTCACAGGCGCGTTCCGCGCGACGGGCCGAGTCTTCCGTCTGCGTGACCACGCCGGATGCGCGGGCAAGTTTGGACTCGACGTCGTTCACCTGTCGCTCGGTTTGCGAAGCGATTCCCGTGAGCCGTCGTTCCGCGCGTTCCATCGCTTCGATTTTTTCTTGGACGGCGGGGGACAGGGACTCGGTGATACGGTCCGCGTGCTCGACCAGCACGGCGAGGTGCTTTTCGACCGCGGCCAGGCGAGTCAGGGACGCCTCGGTCGTGGTGGTCATCCGCTCCGCGCGGGCCGTCGCCCGTTCCAGTCTGGCGAGTAACACGGTACCGCTGCTGGGCCCCGACCGCGGCGAAGCGCCGTTGGATCCTTCGTACGCCGCGTCGGCGATCGACGCGCCGCTGGACCCATTGGCGATGGCCCATGACTCGTCGACTCCGTCGTCATCGACGGTGTCAACGTCGGCGACAGGTGATTCGTAGGGGTCTGCGGTCATCCGCGGCCCGTCCGCCTCCATCGTTTGCAGACTGTCCCGCCAGGGGGCGCCGCCGTCTCCGGCCGTCGCCAGCCCCAATTCACGCGCCTCGACGGCGCGCTCGCGTACGGTGGGCCGCGTCGTCGTCGCCTCCTCAACGATCGCCCGCGTGATGCACGGCGTCTCCGCCCCATAGGCCGTGAGCATGGCGGCATTGCTGATGCGGTTGATCAGTCGCGGGATGCCCCCGGAAATCTCGTGAATCAGCGCGATGGCGCGATCGTCGAACAAATCCGCGTCCCCGGCGCCGGCGATCCGAAGGCGGTGTCGGACGTACTCGCGCGTATCCGTCTCGGTGAGCGGCGACAGCGTCCGCTCGCCGAAAAGCTGTTGACGAATGCGGGCGAACTCCGGTCGATCGAGAAGCGAACGTACGTGAGGTTGCGCCGCCAGGAGAATCGTGAGGAGTTTGCCGCGCTCGCCGGAGAGATCCGCGAGCGTGGCGAGCTGAGCGATGTTGCTCGGACTCAGGTTTTCGGCCTGGTCGAGGATGAGGATCGAGCGATGCCCGGCCCCCGCCGACCGACCCAAGTGCCGGCGCAGCCGGCTCACACGACGCGTTTCATGGTGTGAGGAGGGCAGGGTCACGCCGAACCCCTTGCAGCACTCGCGGATCAGGTCCATCGCCCCGCTCGGCGGCCACGTTACCACCACGGTCTGGTCCGAGTTCTGAAGTCGTTGCAGCAGGGCGCGGATCAGGAGGGTCTTGCCCGTTCCCGCCTCGCCGATCAGAAGTCCCAGGCCCGTGCCGTATTGGATTTCGTACACCATGGCGGCGAGCGTTTCCTCGCATTCGGCCGTGGGGTAGAAGAATTGCGCGTCCGCCCGGTCCTCGAACGGATGGGAGCGGAGTCCGAAGAAGTTGCAGTACATCGTATCGACACCTCGACCAAGCCGTGCAAGATCCGACGCGCCGCCGCGCCACGCGCGCGGCCACGCACTACCGGCACATCGGACGTTGCTCGACGCGGCTGAAGTTATCGGGCAGTCGGGGGGGACGGCGGGGGCCCCCCGCTGCTGCTCCGTCCACGTTGCGTTGACGGGTTGACCTGAGCCGCGGCATTCATGCCGCGGGGTTTCCCCGCCCCATGAATGGGGCGGCTCTGGCGTCAGAACGATCTCGCTGACGCTTACGGAGGAGGAGTCCCTGCGCGCCGGGGCTGGGTTCCCCGCCGCTTCAAACCCTTCTTACCCCCTCAACCCCTTGAACTCTTCAACTCCCGACCCGTCCGGGGAACCCCTCGGAGCGTCCGTACCGCTGCCCGGTAGGGCTGGACACTCCCACGGGCTTGGCGGATGATGCCCCGTATCAGCCGGAGCGGTCCCCGGACGGGTGGTGGGGATTCCCGAACCGCCGCTGGCGCTTGGGTAGAAGGGAACCAGCGGGTACGGCTCCGTTCAAGGGGCAGGTCCATCGATGGCCAACGACTTCATTCCGCGCGGCGACTCCGACACGTGCTTCTTCGGCTAGAATAAGCATGGGCATGTTCCAGGTTCAGGTTACCGTCGCCAACCCGCAGTCGCCGGAGCGGTTGTTTCAGGAGCCGTTCTGGGTCGACACGGGGGCGCTCTACAGTTTCGCGCCCGAGGATCGGCTGCACACGATCGGGATCGTGCCGAAGTTTACGCGTGACCTCGTGTTCGCCGACGGAAAGAAGGATCGCCGGCTCGCCGGTGAGGCGGCGTTCTCGATCGAGGGCACCGACGAGACCATCACGTGCCTCATTGTCTTCGGCCCTCCGGGATCGCTGCTGCTTCTCGGGGCAACGGCACTCGAAAACTTCGGCGTCCAACCCGATCCAACGACGCAGAAACTGCGGCCAATCACCGCGGTCATCGCAGCGGCGTGGGCGAGTCGAACGGTGCCGTTGGCGAAACGGAGTCCGCCGTGATGGGCGCGGAGGCAATCAGAGCCGCGCCCGTGAGGAAGCGGTTTGCGTCGTTTGGCCCGCCGCCGGTCGACCTGAGCGAGAAACACAGGACCGCATATAATGCCGGAAAATATGGAGATTGGCGGTAGGGCGTGACGTTGGAAGCGGACCTCAGTTTTGGAAGGGAACGCTGATGACCGAGTGGCCAGTACGAAAGTGCAACGGTTGCGGGGCAAGGATTCGGCTCGTCAAGACTAGCAGTGGTTGGAAGCCGTATGATGCAAAGGTGTTCAAGCCACATAGGTGCCCACATAGGTGCGATCCGCTCGACGACGCGATTTCACTATTCATCCCAAAGAGTAACCCGTACGGAAAGAAGATACGCCCTCGACCGAGGTAGATTTGATCGTGTAATTTCCTTGAGTGAGTTGACTGGAGCGAAGCGGCCTAGTAGGACCGGTTCCCGAGCCATTCGCCGGGACCAACGGCGGAAAGACTGCGCATTACTTGCTGCGCTGGGTGAACCCGACGGGGTAAAGGGTCCGTGGAGCGAGACGGCCACCGCGACGATTGGGGTGTGACGGCATGAAAAACGATCCCTTACCACGTCTAGACGAAGCGGAAGAAATCCGATTGCGACTGCTACCCCTGTGCAGGCTGCGCCCGGGGGACATCTGGGTTGATCCATTGCGCGGCCACCGCGTGGGTTGCCTCGACGCCGCGGACGCAAGCTCTGCGCTCGTTCTTAGCCGCGATCTCCGGCCAGCGCTTGCGATTCAGGATCCTCCTTACAACCTCGTCGCTTTTGAAACGCGCTCGGTCGGCGAGTATATCGAGTGGTGCAAGCGTTGGGTGGCGGCAACCTCGGAGGTTCTTCCAGACGACGCCTCGCTTTATGTCTGGCTCGGCGCGGACCAGAGCGACGGATTTCAGCCATTGCCGGATTTCATGATCATGATGCGGTCGATGTCATTCCAGGCGAGAAGCTTTATCACCGTGCGCAACCAGCGCGGCTACGGTACGCAGCGAAACTGGATGGCGATCCGGCAGGAACTGCTGTATTACGTCAGGGGCCGCCCCGCCTTCAACATCGATGCGGAGTATACGGACATCCCCAAGATACTCCGGGGGTACTACAAGACCGTCGGCGGACAGCGCACTGAGAATCTTGAGCGGAGCCAATCTAACACGATCCGCGCCGGAAACGTGTGGGTTGACATTCAGCAGGTTTTTTACCGCCTGCACGAGAATGTCTCAGGCTGCTACGCTCAGAAGCCGCTTGCGGCGATCGAGAGAATCGTCCGCGCCAGCAGCGATCCCGACGACGCGGTGATCGATTTGTTTGCGCACTCCGGTACGACTCTGCTCGCGTGCGAGCGACTTGGGCGCGTCTGTTTGACGAGCGATATCGACCCTGTCTTTTGTGAAATCGTGATTCGTCGGCTCGAGCATTTTCGCGCGACCGGCCGTCTGGGATGGCAGAACGGAAACGCGTTCGAGAAGGACCACGATGCCGCCGTAACTGAGGAGTCCCAGCGACCGAGCATGGGGGACTGCAGCAGGCACTTGACGCTGTTCGAGGTGACGTGATGGAGAAGCTCAAGAGCGAACTCGAAGAACTCCTGCGCCAACTTCCCGATCAAGCGGCGTTCCGGCAGCGGTTGGCCAACCTCGTCTCCGTCTATCCGTTCAACGAGTATGAGTACATCATCTCGACCCTTCTGGCGATGGAGGTCTTGAGTCTGGACGCCTACCACGATCTCAGGAACGGGTACATCGCTCGTGAGAGGTATCTGCCGATCTTTCAGATCAGTTCGCCGACGGGATTCGGCAAGACATGGGCCTCCGAGCATCTCCGAGAACTCGTTCCGGAATTGCGCGGCCCCGACTCGAACGAATACGATTTCAAACTCGACGATCGGATTCGCATTGAGGTCAAGGCGTCTCGGGCAGTGGACAAGGGTAGTCGAAAACCACTTCACGAAAAGGCTCTTTTGTCCGACTCCCGCGCCCAGTTCCTCATGAACTTCCAACAGCTCAAGCCAGCCTGTTGTGACGCGTTCGTCTGGATCGCTGTGTGGCGTGACTTGATCCGTTATTGGGTCCTGTCATCGCGCGAAGTGGAGACGAACCGGCATTACTCTTCAGGCCAGCATCGGGGCAACGTCGGCGAGGGTCAGCTACACGTTCGGGAAGACAACATCCAGGATTTCGCTGCCTACGAGGCCAAGCCGACTGAGCTAGCCAATGCAATTCGACAGGCCTACAAGCGGCAGACGACCCCACAGGTGTGATTCCTTCTTGTTGATCCGCGTGATGTCGCCGACGCTCAACCCGGTCATGCTGAAGTAGCGGACGCGCGCGACCGGGCGTTGGCCGGCTCGGGGATCGGTTCAAATGACCGACCGCGAATAGCTCAACCATGAAAGGCTCGCAAGGGCCTGCTGGTTAGTCCCATCGGAGATCCGCGCCGGCGGACCAAACCGCGAACGATTCATGTCGAGGGGTAAGTCCCGGCGCGCCGGGATCGATCGCGGGTTTACCACGGGCGACGCCCGGATCAAACACCGCAAGCTCTACCCGTCAACCGACGAGTGACGGAACACCAGCCCGATTGGAACCTATCGGTTACCGCGGGGCGCCAAACGGTCGTCGGCGAAGCACTCCGGCGGGGTCGCAAACTGAGGTCCGCCCGGGCGGACCTGCTCGACGAGGGTCCATTTGTCGACGCGGAAGCGCATGTGGGCGCGCGCCGTCGGCCAGTCGGCGATCATCGAACCGGGAAGCACCGGGCCGCCTGGAAAAAGCGGCCGGTAGTTGTCCAGCGACGATTGCATCGTGACCACGCCTTTCGCGTCGCGGAATAAGACCCGGCGGATGAATTGCGGCGAGTCGCGGTCGATGCGGTACTCTTTCCGGGCTTGGAAGCGGCCTTGAGTGTCGGGGTTGGGAGCCGCGGAGTCCGCGTCGACTCCTTCGAGGCTCAGGACATGGATCGGGGCCAGGGCCAGCGCCTCAATCAGTTGCTCGGGTCGGACGGGAACCTCCGTGGGGAGTTCTTCGTCTCTACCTTGATGGCCGCAGTAGTACGACCCGTCCTCCTTGCTGTAGACCCAGAAGTATTCCTCGTTGGAACCGAACAGAATCTGCCGCTCGCCCAGGCTCTTGAGATCGAAGCGGAAGTAGCATGGTGCGAGGTAGAAGAGCGTGCCGTCGACATGGTAGTTGCGGCGCCGACCGTTGGACGCGGTGAAGTATCCGTCCACGGAGCCGGAGGCCCGCAACGTCGCCGTGATCTTCGCCGCGTTGGCGTTGACGATCCCGACAGCCTCGCGCGTCGGAATCGGATCGAGCGGACGAACCGGACCCGCTTGACGACAACTGCACAAGGCGAGCCCGAGACCGAGCGCGGCCCACCACCCGCCCCATCCTCCGGGACTACGCATCGGCAATCCGATCGCCGACCGTCGCCCACTCGCCCATGTCGCCGTGGAGGATCGCGCTGAGCTGCGAACTGACGCCTTCGATTTGTTCGTCGGTCAGGCGCGGGTTGACGACTCGATGCTCCGACCGATCGGTCATCAGGACCATGCGCCAGACCTCAACCCCGGCCTCGACCTTCGACCCTTCGTAGCGCAGGAGCCGTTTACGCATCAGAATCAGGGCGAGCACGAATCGAAACTGCACCCGGGCCGGCTCCGCGTCATCGCCCAGGCGCAGGAAGAAACTCGCAAGGATATCGTTATCGACGAGTAGTTTCTTACGCTTCTCTTTAACCGGAATGCGAGATTTAAAATGACAATACGATCCTTCCGGTGGCCCTTTCCAAGACTCAGGACTGTAATCCACGCGGCGGAACGTCTCTCCTTCTTCGAACAAGGCGGAGTAGAACTCCTCACCCTCTTGGAGCTTTCGCCCGGTGAGTGCGCACCGACCCGCGGCCGGTTGAACTTCCCACTCTTGGACCATCGACCTCGGCTTTCAATGCTTGGCGTAATCCCGCAGCGCCCGTATTGGAGATGGAGGGCGAGTCGTCGTCAAGACGTTCAGCGTGACGACATCGCCTGCGCGTACGCTGATTACGAGATTCGACGACGATCCACCGCGAAGGTGACGGCGGCGTACTTTTCGACCTTGCAACACGCCCGGTCTCCCGTATCCTGCGACGTGGTATGGTTCGTAATGTCGCATGCGTGTGCCACGCCCGATCCCACGAGTAAGGCCGAGTCTTCCGAAGAGAGGCGTCATCGTGACCAGAGGTCGAAGAAGAGGTAGGGGGCGTCGAGCTTCGACGGGCCTCGTGTTGCTCGCGGGTGCCCTCGCGGCCGCATGGTGGATTTACCGCGTCGAGAACTCGCCGGCCGCACTCGATCCCTCGCTCATGCTGACGCAGCAAACGCCCGCGGGCGAGCAGCCGGAAGTCGGATCGGCCACCATCGCACCGACGCCGACTCCACCGCCCAGCCTTGCACCTCCGAGCACGCTGATCGTTGAGGAAAAAAAGCCTCCGGCCACGCGTGCGGCCGCGCTGCTCGTCGCAGGGCGCGAAGCTCTCCAACGAAACGATGAAGTCGCCGCGCGAACCGAGCTCAGCGATGCGTTGCAACTGGGCGTTGGAGGAACGGAAGAGGAGTTCCTGCGGACCGAACTGACCCGCCTCGGGACGGAAACGATCCTTTCGCCGCGCATCGTCAGCGGTGATCCGCTGGTGGATCGGTACGTCATTCAGCCGGGAGACGTTCTGGCCAAGATCGCAGCGGTCAACAAAGTTTCGCCCGATCTGCTGGCCTCGATCAACGGTATCGCCGACAAGCACCGAATCCGCGAGGGGCAGACGATCAAGATCGTCAAAGGGCCGTTTCGGGCCGTAGTGACCAAACGTGCCTACACCTTGGACGTGTACCTCGGAGACGCCTTCGTACGGCAGTTCAAGGTCGGTCTGGGGGCGGACGACAGCACGCCGACGGGGGAGTGGCGGGTGGCGACGAAGTTGATCAACCCGACCTACTATCCGCCGCGCGGGGGTGAGATCATCGCCGCCGATGACCCGAAAAACCCACTGGGGGAGCGCTGGATCGGACTGGTGGGCGTCTCCGGTGCGGCCGTCGATCAGGAGCGCTACGGGATTCACGGTACCAACGATCCGGACAGCATCGGCAAGAGCGTTTCCATGGGCTGCATCCGCCTGCCCAACGAGGACGTTGAGGCTTTATACACCTACCTGGTCGAGACTCATTCGACGGTCACGGTGCGCGACTGAGCCGGGGCTTTCATTCGCCGACGGGGAGGATTCGCAGTGGCGTTCATAGACATCATCGACGAGGCGCAGGCGGACGGCCTGCTCGCCCGCATTTACGACGCGGCTCGCAAACGCGCCGGACGCGTTCCCAACATTCTCAAGATTCAAAGCCAGAATCCCGCCGCGTTGCAGGGAATGCTCGACCTCTACGTCGCCACGGTGCGAAGTGAGTCGCCGCTGACCCGGGCGCAACGGGAGCTGTTGGCCGTCGTGGTTTCCCGTGCCAACAACTGTCACTACTGAACGGAGGCCCATTCGTATGACCTCCGGGCCGAGGTCAAGGACCAAGGTTACGTCGATGCCGTCAAGAAGGATTACTCGACGGCCCCGCTCAGCCCCGTCGATCGGGCGCTGTGCGAGCATGCCATCAAGCTGACGCGGACGCCGTGGTCCGTCACTCAGGGCGACATCGACCGACTGCGGAGCGTCGGTTTGACGGACCGCGCGATCAACGACGCGACGCAGGTGATCTCGTTCTTCAACTATATCAACCGCGTGGCCGACGGGCTCGGCGTTGATTTGGAACAGGGGATGCCGCCTGCGTAATTCATGTCGATTGCGATTGCTCCGCTGGTTTGCTATGCTGCACGAACCGGGAACGATCGTCGGTCTTTACTGGAAAGGATCCTGAAGATGGAAGAAGCACGACAACGCGCTCCACGGTTCTTTTACTGCGTTTCCGCGACTTTGTCTACGATTCTCGTCGCGATGGCACTGTCCGGTCCCGCCTGTACGCCTTCCGGCAGCGCGCCGCCCGACGGCGGGGGCGACCAAGTCGTCGATGGCGTTGGCGATGGAAACGGCGCCGGTGACGGGGCCGCGGACGACTGCGTTGCGCAGGCCGAGAACGATACCGACAGCGACGCGGACGGTCGGATCGATCTTTGCGACAACTGCCCTGCCACGGCCAACGGCGCGCAAGCGGACGCCGACGGCGACGGGCTCGGCGATGAATGCGACGGCGTGATGGCAGGCGGTCTCGCGATCCGTACGTCTGAGGGTATCGTAGAATACGCGTTCGACGGGCGAGGGCGCCCGTCACTGTTGGTCGCCGGCGGACGGAGCGCGGAATTCGACTGGTCCGATGATGCGACACAGGTAGACGTCACGATTCACGACGACCTTGGATCGCTGACCGTGCATCTGTCCGCCGATCTGAGCGACGAGGCGTTGTCCGCCCTGCTTGACGCAATCGAGCTTGAGACCGGTGTCGACCCTACCGCTCTTCGGGAGGCATTGGCGGAAAACCCCGGCCTGGTTGCGCGGGTCGCCGCCGGGTTGGAACCGCCGCCCGGAACCGCGAAGCGCCGGGGCGGGCCGACAAGTCAGGCGAAGATGGGGCCGAACTTCCAGGGGGACGAGGAGTCGGCGACGGAGTTTGCGGTGAGGTATTACCTGGGGGGCCTGTACTACAAGGGCATGGTGCTGAATGACGCCGCGGTTCGTATGGCGAACGCGTACAACCAGTATCGCTTGTACTTTGGTCAAACGGAACCTGAGTACCCACCGCAGAGCTTCACCTTGTTGGTCGCAGCGGTTGAGTTGGCAGAAGAAGCCTCGAAGACCCACGATTCACAAACCGGCGCGTGTATTCCCTGCACGTCCGACTGCGTGTTGGATTGCGATGCAGTGGGATTGTATGCCTCGGGACTCGGCGCCTGTTGCACGTTCCAGGGTCCGATTTCGAGTTGCCTCGACGACATTCAGGAGGAGGCCTGTCAGGAGACCGATGGCAGCGACTATCATCCGGGCAGTTTTTGTGCGGCACTGGAATGCGGAGCAGCCGGGGCCTGCTGCACGTCAATCGACTGCGTCGATACGAGTGAAGCCACCTGCATCGACGGCTACGGCGGGAAGTTCACGCCCGATGTCGCCTGCGCCGAGATGAACTGCGGCGATGGCGCGTGCTACACTTTCTATCCGTCGAATCAGTGCCCTGCCGGTTATTGCTGCTGCGATTGTCACCCCGGCATGACCGACGAAGCATGTCAACAACTCCCTGATTTCGCGTATTTTGCCCGTGCCGAGGCATGTCCCGGGGCCTGCTATCAGGGTTCCGGCGTGTACGGTACGTACTGCACGTCCGAAACGGAGCTCGAATGCGCCGACGAGGGCGGACTCTTCTTCCATGATTCGCTGTGCATGGGCGTCTGTTTCTTCGGACAGAACGAATGTGAGGTCATCAGCGAGCGTGAATGTGACGAACGAGACGGCCACATCGAGTCCTACGGGGTCGACTCGTGCGCGGGCGCGTGTGATCTGGGGGATGGTCAGTGCGTCGAGACCGTCACCCGCGGCGACTGCGTCGGAGGGGCGTTCTATCTCGGCGAACCGTGCCCGTAGCAGCCCGCTGAGAACGTGGAGCGCCGCTCTTTGTGGCCGGCGCCGGCGGCAATCGGCGTCGCGAACAAGGCGTGACGCCACATTGAAAAGCACGGTGCTCTCGTTTATCAACTACATCAACCGCGTCGCCGACGGGTTAGGTGTTGATCTCGAAGAGGGAATGCCCGCGCCGCGGGACGGACAGGAGACCTTGCGGTGAAGATCCTTGGTTTCGACATCGAAATCTCGAACGTCTTCGACCTGCGTCCCGGCGAAGACATCAACAAGTACGCTCCCTTCGACGTCGCCGTAGCGGCCACGCAGATCGAGGGCGGCGAGCATCGCATCTGGTACTCGCCCGCTTCCGATGGCAAGCCGTCGCTGAACATGGACCGCGGCCGCGCACGGGAGTTGCTCGATTACCTGGAACAGATGCAGAAGGCGGGGCACGCGGTCTGTGCGTGGAACGGGCTGAGTTTCGATCTTCGGTGGATCGCCCGCGCTGCCGACGACGCTAAGACGGCCTCGCGCGTCGCCCGTGCGCTCTACGACCCGATGTTCCAGTTCTTCAAGATGAAGGGGTTTCCGGTCTCCCTGGCCGCGGTGGCCGAGGGGTTAGGAGTTCCGCTAAAAAAATCCATGGCCGCCGAGGATGCACCGCGTGAGTGGCAGGCCGGCAACCACCAACGTGTTTTTGACTACGTGCTCGGCGATGCCCGGATGACCAACCAGATCGTCGAGGCCATCCTGCGCCGCAAGCAAATTGCCTGGATCACCCAGCGCGGCGAACGCCGCTCCGAACCGCTGCCACGGCTCAAGCCCGTCGCGGAATGTATGCTCGATCCCATGCCCGATCAGTCGTGGATGGCGAAGCCTCTTGGACAGGAAAAGTTTGTAAAGTGGTTAACTGTGTAAGACCCCACCCCATTCATTCGCACCCTTACCCCGCCGGTTGTGTCCGATATTCAGCCGGTCATGCGCCCTTGACCCGTGACTCGGCCCGTCGCTTGTGCTCCGGGTTCTGAGTGAAGTTCACCGTCCGTTCAGGATTTCCGATAACGATGGCAGGACCGTATCGGCCGCAATGAGTGTTCGGGTCGGATGCGGCGATCGGCTGGGGACAGGTGAAGGGTACGCACATCGTGACGGTTGCGCTGAAAGTCGCGGCAAGCCGTGCGTGTGCGGGGACAGATTCCGCCTTCCCCCGGCAGCGGATCACGCCGTTCAAGCTCATGCTGGCCGACCCGCCGGCGAAGACCGACGACTACGACAAGGCCTATCCCAACCTGGGCATTCTCCAACTGATTTCGTACGTCCGCGAAAACACGCCGCTATCCGACGACGACATCATCTTTCTCGATCAATTCCACTCGCTCGAAGACCACATCCGCTTGATCGAGGAACATCAGCCGCGGATTTACGGCATCAGTTACGCATTCCTGACTCAGCGCGTCGCGCATGACGCCATCAATGAACTAAAGCGGCGATTCCCACACATGCTCATCATCGCGGGCGGGCCTCATCCCACGTCCGTCCCCGAAGAGGTGATGACCAAGTCGTTGGCCGACATCGTCTGCATTGGCGAAGGGGAGATGACGCTCGCCGACATCGTCAACGAGGCCGTGTACGGTGGAAATGATTTTACGAAGATTCCTGGACTGTTGATCCGCACGTCCGACGGTCCGCTGCACACCGGCAAGCCGCGTGCATACGAGAACCTCGACGACCTGCCATTCATGGCCTGGGACCGGATCGACTTCTCCAAGTTCGTCGGGCAGCACTATTGCCGGTCGGACAAGCAGTCGTGCATCGTCATCAGCCGCGGCTGTCCCTATAAATGCACCTTCTGCTCATTGCCCGTGTGGCGGGCGGCCAAGCCGTTCGTGCGCATGCGCTCACCGGAGAACATCGCCCGCGAGGTGGACTGGCTCTACCGGCTCGGCGTGCGTGAAATCAAGATCGTCTCCGATGAGATCAATGTGGCTCTGCCGTGGGCCAAGGAAGTCTGTCGGGCGATCGCCGACCTCGGCCACGAGGATCTGTTTTTTCAATCCAACCTCCGGGCCGACAAGATCGATGACGAACTCGCCTACCTGTTCAAGCGGATGAACATGTGGCTGGTGCATCTGGGCGCGGAGAGCGCCAACGACCGCGTGCTTCGCGGCATCGAGAAAAAAATCACGGTCGCAGAGACTGAACGCTGCCTGAAGTTCCTCAAGAAGCACAAGGTCCGCGTGCTGTTGTTCATGATGGCCTTCCAGCTTTGGGAGGAGAATGGAGAATTGCAGTTCGAGAAGCCCAGGGAAATCCGCCATTCACTGTGGTGGGTATGGAAACAGTTCATCCTGCGGCGGATGCACTATATGACTTGGTCCATCGCCACGCCCATGCCCGGTGCGCCGCTACAGGAAATCGTCGACTGGCACGGCCTGAAGTCCTCCGACCAAGTCCTGGATAACTGGAACCGCAACAAGGATTACTTGGGGATTGACCTCACTTCCCTGGGGATATCTGAAAAGACTAAGACGCGACTACTACGCGCCGGCATCCTTTCCAAAGCGTTCTTCATGATGGTCAGCGGCCACTTCGATTGGCAACGCCACTTCTACCGCATCGGCATCCTGCTTCGCAGCTTTTTCGGGAAATGGAACGCCCGCGCGGGAAGCCTCACGCCGATGCTGAATACCCCACTCCGGGCCAAGGTTGAGGGGTAGGCGCTTCGCGGGCCGGCTTGTTCAAACCCTTACGCGTCCACGCAACCTGATACCGACGAAATCCCACTTTCCGGGCTGTGAAATGTCTTGCCGCTCGATTGTGATATCCAGGCGGCTCGACAGCGCGACGGTCGAAGGCCGCATTCAACCCTTCAGGGCGGCGTGGCCGTGGGGAAAAAACAGATGTTGAATTGTCGGGCGGCGCGAGGCATACTACGACGTGGAGATTCTTAACGTCAGGAGGACACGACCATGCCTGCGATTGCTGACCCGGCGAAGTCAGACAAGAGTGCACCGAGAACCGCGAAAGTCTCACGCACGCACAAGCCTGAGCACATGGACCTGCGCCAATGGCAAGTGGAGCTTCGTCGGCAATACGGCCATGAGCAGGCGACGGAGTTCGACATCCGCAACCTCGCCCGCGAGCCGGTGTTTTCCGAATTCGCCGTGACGAATCCCGCGACGCGGCGAACCTACCGCGTGGCGGTGCGCGGACTCGAACCGGGCGTAAACTACTGTTCCTGTCCGGACTACGCCGTGAATACCCTGGGGACGTGCAAGCACATCGAGGCCGTCCTATACCGCCTCACGCCGCGGCACGCGAACACCCTCCGCCGCGGGTACGCGCCGCCCTTCGCCGAAGTTTATGTCCGCTACGGAGCGCGTCGGGCGATCGTCTTCTCGCCGGGGGCCGATTGTCCCGCGGAACTCCGAAAACTGGCGAGTCGCTACTTCGACCGCGACGGCTTGCTGACGCCCGAGGCCATCGCCGGTTTCGATCGTTTCGTGCAAGACGCACGGAAGATCGAGCATGAGTTGCGTATGTACGACGACGCCGCCACGCTCATCGCCGAGGCGCACGATCGCCAATCCCGACGCGAACGGCTGCAGAAGCAGTACGGCGACCCAGGCCGAGGTGCGGTTTGGGACCGGCTCTTGAAGGTCCCGCCGTATCCCTACCAGCGCGATGGCGCGCTGTTCGCCGCTCAAGTTGGGCGGTCCGTCATCGCCGACGAAATGGGGTTGGGCAAGACGATTCAAGCGATCGCGGCCGCCGAAATCCTGGCGAAAGACGGCGGCGTGGAGCGCGCGCTCATCGTTTGCCCATCGTCGTTGAAGAGCCAGTGGCGTCAGGAGATTGAGCACTTCTCGGCGCGGACCGCACTGGTGATCGACGGTCCGACTCACCGCCGCAAGGTCCTTTTCGAGCGCGATCCCGCGTTCTTCAAGATCATCAATTACGACGTCATCCACGCGGACTTTGAAGCGATCGCCGCTTGGTCGCCCGATCTGGTCATCCTCGATGAGGCCCAGCGGATCAAGAACTGGCAGACCCGGACGGCGAAATCCGTCAAACAGATCGACTCGCGCTTCGCGATAGTGCTCACCGGCACGCCGCTGGAGAACCGCTTGGAGGAGCTGCACTCCATCGTCGAGTTCATCGACCGTCACCGGCTCGGCCCGCTCTTCGCGTTCAAGGCCGCGCACGAGGTCATCGAGCCGGGCTCCGTCAAGGTCGTCGGCTATCGCGACTTGGGCCGGATCCACAAGACCCTGGCCCCCATCCTCATCCGCCGGACGAAGAAGGAAGTGCTGACGCAGTTGCCGCCCCGTGCGGATAAGAACTTCTTCGTCCCCATGACCGATCCGCAGTGGGTGCCGCATCGTGAGAACCAAGACACCGTCGCCCGCATCGTGGCCAAATGGCGCCGCTACAAGTTCCTGACGGAGGCCGATCAACTGCGGTTGCGGATCGCGCTGCAGAACATGCGTATGGTCTGCGACAGCACCTATCTGATCGACCACGAAACCAAGCACGGGCACAAGGTGCCGGAGCTTGAGGAACTCCTGGGCGAAATCTTCGAAGATCGCGCCGCGAAGGTGGTTATTTTCAGCCAATGGGTCCGAATGAACGAACTCGTGATCGAGATGCTCGAACGGCGGCGCTGGGGACACGTCCATCTCCACGGCGGCGTGCCGAGCCGTGATCGCGGCGACCTTACCAAGGCCCTGCGCGAGGATGAACGCTGCCGTGTGTTCGTTTCCACCGACGCGGGCGGGGTGGGCCTCAATCTTCAGAGCGCCTCCACCGTGATCAGCATGGACCTTCCCTGGAACCCGGCCGTGCTCGAGCAACGGATCGGCAGGGTCCATCGCCTCGGACAACGGAATCCCGTGCGGGTCGTGAACTTCATCGCCGAGGGCGCCATCGAGCACGGAATGTTGTCGCTGCTGCGTTTCAAACGCTCGATGTTCGCGGGGGTCCTGGACGGATCGACGGACAGCGTGTCGATGGGGGAGAGCGCCCTGAACCGGTTCATGAAGACGGTGGAGACAGCGGCCTCATCGGCACCCTCGGTCGTGCCGACTTGGGCGGACTCCGACGCATCGCCGACACGTGGCGGCGGTGCTCGGCCAACGCAAGCGGAGGCCGGGCGGTCCGCCAACGTCGGACTTGTGCCGGACTTCCGCGCCATCGGCGATCTTCTCCAGCAAGGAGCGGGCTTCCTTCAGGCGCTCAGTAAAACCCTTTCCCAATCCGGCGGCCCGTCAACCAACGGCAATGGAACCGGCCTCGCGCCGACATTGGTCACAAACCGAGGCACAGGGCGATCGGAACTGCGCATCCCACTGCCCGACGAACAGGTCCTGCACCAATGGGTCGCTTTGGCGGGCGATGCGCTCAGCGCGCTGCTTGGCCGTCAACCGACTACGACGCCCGATACCGAGCGCTGAACACGTTGGCACCCGGCGTCCGAATCAGCCCGTGGTCGGGGTTGGCGGCGGCGTGTTCGAGGATGTGGAGGATCGCTTCCGCGGCGTCCGGCTGGCCAATGGCGGCGGCGATTTCCTCGACCGTCAGTGGCGAGCCGGGGTGGACGCGAAGGTAATCCAGTACCTTTCGCTGGAGTTCGAGCATGTGCTGAGCGGCCCGTTTGCCCGCTTCAACCCCCGGTTGGTCATAGGCGTTCACGTCGATCAGTTCGGCATACAATCCGACGACGCGCTCGAACAAGGCGATCAGTACGCCGACGGAGCGAGCATTGAGTTCGTCCAGTGTGATGATCATTGACTGCCGACCCTTTTCGTACAACGCCGTACGCGTCCCGTGCAGGAAGCCGTGCAGGTAATCGCCGGTCGTCACGTTCTCCTCGAACATAATGGATTTTTCACCGCGGTCGTGCAGCACTTCGATGAACTTGACGAAGAAGTCGTCAACGCCGTCGCGCAGTTGTTGGACAAAGGAATGCTGGTCCGTGCTTCCCTTATTGCCATACACAGTCAGACCACAGTGAACAGTTTCTCCCTTGCGCGTCTTTTCTTTTCCTACCGATTCCATGACCAGTTGTTGCAAGTAACGACTGAAAAGAGAAAGGCGGTCGCGGTAGGGAAGGATCACCATATTCTGTTTGTCGCATTCATCAACCGCATAATGCCACATTAGCGCCAACAGTGCCGCAGGGTTCTCAGCAATCCTGTTGGTGCGAGTCACGATGTCGCAATCGCGCGCCCCAGCGAGCAGAGCGTCGATGTCGATCCCCTCAAGGGCCGCGGGCAATATGCCGACGGCGGACAGAACCGAAGTTCGGCCTCCGACCCAATCCCACATGGGGAATGTCGCCAGCCAGTGTTCCCCTACGGCCCGTTGATGTAGGGAACTGCCTTCGCGGGTGACGGCTACCGCGTGTTTTGCGAAGTTCAGCCCCGCGCGACGGTAGGCGGCGGCGACCTCCACCATTCCATTCCGCGTTTCCTTCGTATCACCTGACTTGGAGATGACAACGGTGAGCGTCTGGTCCAGTGACTCATCCAGTTCTTCGAGCGTGCGGTCAATGCCGTCCGGGTCGGTGTTGTCGATTAATCGCACCATCATGGGATCGTCGGTTCTGCCAAGGGCGTCGCACACAAACTGCGCCCCCAGCACCGAGCCGCCGATGCCGATGACGAGCACAACAAAGAATCCATCGCCGCGCTCGGGGACGATTTTCTGGTCATGCACATCTCTGGCGAACCTCTTCACTGCGGCGACGCTTCGCTCAATGTCGGCACGAATGGCGGTGGTGGGGGCCAGTTCCGGGGCGCGGAGCCAATAGTGGCCCACCATGCGATGCTCATCGACGTTCGCCTCGGCGCCGCGCTCGATCTCCGTCATTGCGGCGAACGCCCGCGACATCCGCTCATTCATGGCGTCGAGGAAGTCGTCGGCGAACATCATCCGGCTGATGTCGAGTTGCAACCCGATCGTCGGGCAGACGCACAGGTGCTTCTGATAACGCCGCCAAAGCTCAAGCTCGTTCATCAGTGGTCCTCCGATGCCTCAAGGGCGGGGGCAAGGGCTTTCACGGCGGCGTAAATCTTGTTGGTCGCCGCCCGGACAGCTTCACGACTTCGCTCGCCCTCTCGAAATTCATTCAGATCGACGGGCGGTCCGAATCGGACCCGCGCTCGGTGGCGGGCGAGCAATCCTCGCACGATGCTCTCGTGGTACGCTACGCCGCTGATATAGGCGGGGATCACCGCCGCTCCCGTCCGCAAGGCCAACATCGCCACGCCGTCTCGGGGTCGGGGAACCTCATCGGGCCCGGTGATGCCGCCTTCGATGAAAATCCCCACCGCTTTGCCGTCGCGCAAATGGCGGATGGCCTGTTTGGTTGCCTCGGTATCGCGGCTGTCACGCTTCACGGGGATACACTCCACAACGCGCAGAAAAAACTTAATAATCGGCCAGTGCGTGTATTCCTCTGCCACTACGAATGAGATCGGTCGGTAGGGCACCGCGGCGCAAAGGAAAAGCGGGTCGGCCGAGCAAGTGTGGTTGGCCGTGACGAGAACCGCCCCCGTTCGAGGCACGGTTGAACGTCCCACCCGCTGAAACCGCCACCAAGTCCTGGCCAGGAGTTCGTTGAGGTTCTCCGCGAAGGTTAAGGTCTTTCCAAGGGGACCGCGCCGAAGTCGGATGGACATGGTCACCAAACCGGCGATGAAGGTCATCACCGCGACGCCTGCCAGAATGAACCCCACCCAGCGATCGACACGCGTCCAACCCGGCACGCCCAGCAGCCCGGTGGCGGTGAGTAGCGCGATCGTGCAGCAGACGTCCTGAATGCCGAAGACCCGACCGCGATAGCGATCGGACACGGTACGTTGGAGGAGGGAGTGAAAACTCGCCATGACGGCCAATGCAAACATGCCCGCAAGTATCACTCCGACCGCGCCGACCGTTGCGAGCGTCGCGGGATCGGCGGGAAGGAAGACGGAGGCGGCGAAGATCGTTATGGCCAGTGAGATTCCGAATAGCCCCCACGTAATTGCGATCCCGCCGCGGAGGGCGTCGCCGAGGAGAGTCATGATGATCGCGCCGAGCACGAAGCCAAGACCCAGAAAAGCTCGGTAGTTACTCATCGCGCTGTACGTGCCGTGATACACATCCCGCACGACCGCGGGGATCACGCTGTTCACCAGCGGGCCGCAAAACCACACCAGTGCGGCGACGGCCAATAGTTCCATCACATGCCGGTGGCTGCACGCATAACGGAAGCCGCCGAGAAGGTCGTCCCATACGGACGACGGATGCGGCCCAACCAACTCGGCCGCCGCCCGGCGCGGCGGGCGCACGAGCAGTAACAAGACGGCGCTGCTCATGAACGTGGCCGCGTCAAGGCGGAAGGCGACGACCGGCTCGTAGCGATCGGCCAGAATCCCGCCGATCTTCGCCGCGCCCATGGTGGCGATGATGCCCAGCCCGCTGAGCATGGCATTCGCCCGGACCAATTGGTCGGGTCGGATCAGTGTCGGCAGCAGCGCAGACCGTGCCGGCGAAAACATGGCCGCGAACAGTCCGACAACCAGCAACGGTGCGAACGATCCCCACGGCCCCCAGGGCGAGGTCCAGGCGATCATCGCCGCCATCATAAACATGACGGCCCCTCGGACCAGGTCCGCGCTGACCATCAGCCCGCGTCGAGACAGCCGATCCGCCAAAGCCCCCATCCCCGGCGCCAGGAGGAACGGCACAAAGAAAATGAACGTGATCCGGGCCGTAAGAGGAGTGACGTCGACCTCGGCGCTCAGGGCGCCCTGGGTTTTTAGAAGGGCCATTTCCGATAGATGGTCGCCCAGGGCGCTGATTCCGTAGGCCGACCACAACAGCACAAAGTTGCGGTTGCCCGAAAGGCCGGTAGGCGCGGGGAGTGCCGGGCGATTAACGGAAGTCATCGGCGTCGGGGCTTCCCGTACGGCTCAGGGGCCGACCCACCATCTGGCGCGACGAAGGCCGCACCGTCCACGAATCACTTGATCGGAACGCCGTGGCGCATCCACGTTTTCCCCCGCTGACTTCGCACGATGGAGGCCGCACATCCAACCACGATCAACCCGTCCAGAACCCACTGGACGGTCGGATGCGGCGCTGCCACCAGGACCATCATGATCAACAGGAACGCGACGATCACGCGTGTCACGACCGCATGGACCCGGGCCTCGTACACCAGGGCGACGGCGATCGCGACGCTACTGTAGGTTCCGGTGACGACCCCGACCAACATGGCCAACGCGAACCCGTGAATGCCTTCCCCGCCGAAAACGTACAGAACCGCCACCACCAGAAAGACCGTCGCCGACGTCAGAATGGTGCGGGAGAGCGTCTGGTTGATGCTGTCGTTGAAGAGAGCGGCGCTCAGGGTCCCGGATTTCCCCCGGTTCTCGCGCACCCGGTCGTATATCACGATCGTGTCGTTGATGCTGAACCCGATGATGGTGAGGATCGCGGCGACCATGGGCAGATCGATCTTGAAATCCGTAATCAAGAGAGCCTTGCCCAGCCACGTACCACTGATGAAATGGCTGAAGGAGATGGCCCCCAGGGCGAGCGATACGTCGTGAAACAGCGCAATCAGCGCGCTCGTTCCGAACTCCTTGTTGCCGAACCGCAACCACACGTACACCCCGACGGCGATCAGCGACAAGATCAAGGCATATAGCGCCCGGACCGTCGTCTGGCCGGCGATTTGCGGGGCGAACTGAATCACCTTGGAGAGCGACTTCTCACTGCCTAGGGCGGCATGGACGATGGAAAGCTCGGTGCGGGCCAGCGAATCGGTCCACAGCGCCGGATCATCGTCGTACAGAATCGATTCATCCAGGGCACACACCGCGAATCGCTTATACCCGGTCGTTCCATCGGCCCGGGCCACGCCCGGACCGAGCGGGAACACCGCCGACTCCCTCGACCGAAACTGCTCGAACTCGGCGTGCAAACCGACCTCCCGTAGTCGCCGCTCCAGCTCCGCGACGGGCAGGGGCGGCTCCGTTTCGTCCAACGCCGCCTGGACCGCCACGCCGCCGCGGAAACGGCGGATGTCATAGCCGGCGTCGCCGCCGATGACGTCGGACAGATACTGGTCGTCGGCCTCAATCACGAAGAACGGCTCCTTGGTCAACTCCTCGTCGCGGATCGGGTTGAAGCGGATGGCGCGTTGCACGGAGAGTTTATCGCCGAGCACGGCCAGTATGGCGCTTTGCACCACGGGACGGTTCGTTTCCACGGTGACGACCTCGAACGACAAGGCCTCGTTCTTGCCCGCGGTACGCTCGCCGACGCTTTGGACGCGGGCCCCGCGGAGCTTGTTCGCCGCCTCGCGCGCCTCCGTCACCGCTTGGGCCACCGCCTCCTTAAAGGTCGTTAGATTAAGCTGTCCGGGCTTCGCGTCGAACCGCGCGGTTTGACCGGCGACCGAAATGCCGTCCCGTTCGAGCTTCGGTTCGAGCACTCTTCGCATCAGGACGACCAAGTGGTCTCCGGAAAGGCTGCTCGAGGTCAGGGTGTATTGCCCCGGGACCTCGCCGTCCTCGGCCTTCGCCCCGGCGAGCTGGTCCGCGGCGTTCGACAGCCACCGCACCGCCGATGCCCCGCCTTCGGTCGCGGTGATCGACTCCCGCACCTGTTCGTCCGTCACGGCGACGCCGGGCTTGAAATCGAGCTGGACGCTCGTCCCCCCCAGGAATTCAATATCAAAAAACCTCTCCGTGGCATGAATGCTCATGTAGAAGAACAAGACGAGACCCACGACCACAGTCCCTCCCGAAATCGGGAGGAACCATTTTCGCAATCCGATCCAGTCGATCTTCGGGACGCCGATCAAGCGTTGCATGTGGAGGTCCGAAAGCCAGCCGACCGAGATCAGCGAATTGAAGGCCAGGCGCGTGCAGAAGAGGGCGGTGAACATGCTCGTCGCCAAGCCCAGCGCCAGGGTGATCCCGAACGCCTTGACCTCTTCACTGGCGACCAGGGCGAGGATCGCGCAGGTCAGCACCGTCGTGAGGTTGGAGTCGAAAATGGCGGAAAAGGCCTTTTCATAACCGGCATTGAGGGCCTTCTTGAAAACCAAACCCCGGGCGCGCTCCTCTCGAATCCGCTCGAAGATCAGGACGTTGGCGTCCACGGCCATACCGATCGTCAAGACAATTCCCGCGATGCCGGGCAGCGTGAACGTCGCCTGCATCAAGGCCATCATGGCCAACACGAAGAGGACGTTGAGGACCAGAGCCATGTCGGCGATGCCCCCGCCCGCCACCCCGTAGTAAACGAGAATGAACGCCGCCACCGCGATGCTGGCCCAAAGAGCCGCGCGCAGCCCGTTGTGACGGTTCGTCTCGCCCAAGCTGGGTCCGACGGTCTGCTCCGACAGCGGCGTCTCCTTCAACCGCGCCGGAAGCGAACCTGCCTCCAATGTCCCCACCAGATACTGCACGTCTTCCGGGCTGAACCGACCGCTGATCTGGCATCGCTCGGTGATCCTTTCTCGGATGTTCGCGTGTGAAATCGCCGTGTTGTCCAGCATGATGCACAACTGGCGGTTGACGTTGGGTCCGGTCAGTTCGCCGAATTGCCGACCGCCCCGGGCGTCCAACGCGAACGCAACGACGTTCTCGCCGGTGAGCGGATTGCGGTCGGGGTAGGCCTGTCGGAGCGACCAGCTCTTGCTCTTGCCCGAACCTTGCAGCATCCCATACTCGGCGTCGTTGTGCATGAGGACGTAATAGCGCCCCGCGTACTCCTCAATAATCGGTTGGTTGGGAGAACTCCGCTTGGCCTCGAAGTCGGCCATGTTGGTGGTATTCGTGAACTTCAGAACGTCTTCGACCGCAAACCAACGGAAGCGGTCCCCGGCCTTGGGCTTGGGGCCGTACTTGGCGAGCTGGTCGGCGTACTTCTTGATCGGTAGGCGAAGCTCTGCCCTGGCGTCTATGGTGTTGGTCGGCGACGTCGGGTCCCGGTCGGCAAGGATACGGAACTCCAGCACCCCGGCGCCGCGCAGACGGCGCTTGAGGTCGGAGGGGTCTTCCAAGTCGGCTTTGTTCGCCGCCCAGGCGTCGTAGGCCGTCGTCGCCTTGGTTAGCAGCTTGCCGCCCGGTTCTCGCTCCTCGCCCGCGTCATAGGAGGGAAACTCCGTCCGTAGCTTCTGCACCTCGGCGTTGCGTTTCTCGCCGGTGGGGAGGGCGACGACATCGTTGAACCGGCTGAGCGGCATAACCGAGGCCAGCAGGTCCGACATGGTCTTCTCATACGCGGCTGAGGCCGTCGCGATCGCCGACGCTTCGCCTACGGCTTGGGCCGACGTATGGGCGGCGAAGGCATCCGCCACCGCCGCGATCAACGGAGCGCGCTCCTTCACCCCGCGCTGTAAGGCCGCAAGCCGAGTCTCACGCTCGGTTCCGGATGCGTTCAGCGCTTCCTCCACGTCCCGCCGTTTGAGATTGAGGGCCGACAGCCGTTCGACGGCCTGGTTGTAGAGCTCCCGCCGCGCCAGGGCTTCCTTGGGCGGACGCGGCATGCGGATTTCGAGCCGCGTATTTCCCACCGGACGCCATTCCAAGTTCATCTGCCCCTTCGGATCGACGCGCTCCTTGAGGACGCGCATCACTTTCGAGGCGAGATCGCGCTGCATAGTCGCGTCCAGCCCGGTGGTGTCGATTTCGAACAGCAGGCTGGTCCCGCCGACCAGGTCGATGCCGCCTTTGAGCTTCTCGTTCGGCGGGTAAAGGACCGCCAGCGAAACCACCACCATGGCGATGATGACCAGCCATTTGATGAGCCGATTGGGATCGTGCATGAGTCAAAACTCCGATGGACGGCGCGGAAGCGCCGTCGTTGTGCGTTAAATAACCGTCAAAGCAGCCGGCAGCAAGAAAAAAGCTACGCGAAAGGACTCGCCCAGGTTACGCCGTTCGTGGAGGCGCGTGAGTGTGGATCGGATGGGCGACGACCGCAACCGAAGCGGCCGCCGAAGGTTCCGCACGGGACAGCGCCGCGGGCGGACCGCTCGGCCGCGTCACGTAAGACCACAAGGGCAGGAAACCGACGGCCGCGACGACCGGGCGCTTGGCTCCGAGCGGCGCGCGAAGCACATGCTCGCCGGATCCGGTGCTCGCCGGAAACAACGGGACGAGCTCGACCGGCCAGGACGGCTCCGGCGAGTCGTCATGGGAACGATCGCCCTGGTGACGGCCTCGCGACTCGTCGGGTTTGACCGACGGTGTAGTAAGGCGCTTTGCGTTTATAGCTTCAATAAATGCGCCAAGTCTATATGTCGGCTGTGCCGCCGATGCGAGCAGGAGAACGGGTAGGACCATGTGGATCCTGCGTGAAACCATGGCCGCATTATACCGCAGGTTCGTGCGTGAGCAATTGCCCCTGACGAGGATGTGCACCGAATTCCCCTGTGAGTTTTGGGGTGCGTTGAGGGGGTCGGAGCAGAACGCCGAAATGGCCGTTGCGGGGATCATCGGTCGTTCGCATCGTCATTTGGAGCCGGAACTTACGATCGCTCTGACCGTATAGTGTAAGAAATAGCGCCCTGGGGAAATAAATTCATGGATTTGATGGTTTCGGCCCGTATAATGCCAGAGGTAGGCGTAATAACGGGTTCGTGTTCGAGGAAGCTGTGGAACGAGGACAAACGAAACAGCGCGTAGAAGAGCTACTTTTCTGCCTGTACCAGCGACCGATCCACCCGGAGTTGTTCCACATCCATCGTGTGAAGCGTCTCCAGCAGACCCGCTACTCGGCTGAGATCTGGGTCATCGGGTTGGCGCACGTCGTCACCGTACAGGCCGGGAAGCAGATTCTCACGGAACTCGTCTGCGAGGAGAACGAACTTCTCCCCAAGGCCGGTTTGGCTACGTCCTTCCGGTTCCGCGGCGAACGCGACCATGCCCAGTCGTTCAAGGACGGCCTCAAGTACATCCTTTCAACCCAGGTTGAACGGATGACGCCGCAACTTTTCCCCGCCACCCATCGCGACTACGTTCACTACGCCCAGAACCGCGGGGTCTTCGTCTCCTTCGACGAATGGACGCACGACGGGCTGGCCCCGTTCAGCTTCGTCGATTTCGACGCCCGCGATCACGAGTTGCACATTCACGCCTTCCATGCCTTTCCGGAAGAGCTGACCCTGCTCAAGACGCAGTCGATTTTCGAGATCGGCAAGCCGACCATCGCATTACACTAAACCTGCCCTTACCGAACCCGAAGCGCCAGCGACGGGCCAAGAACGCCGGCCCCACGCTCGCGCTTGGGGTTCGGATGTGGTCCGCCTACCCTGACCAGCGCCGCCCCGCGTGGGCGGCGCTGGTTATGCCGAGGCGTCACCCACGAGGCGTGACGTTGCATTGCAGCGCAGCGGCGGCATGCGTGTGGCACCCGGCGCCCTCGTCGCCATGCGGCGGGTAGAACCCGCCCGTAACGCCCGACGGCTATTTGTGGTCCTCAGTCTTCGGCGCCTCGCCGGGCTTCTTGTCCAGGTCGCCCGCGTAGACGACTACCAACTTGTCGGGCGAGAGGTACTTGCGGGCCGCGGCGGTGACGTCGGCCGGCTTCAAGGCTTGAATCTTGGCCACCCGGTCCTCCAGGAACTTCATCGTCCGGTCGAGGTACAGGTTGCGGGAGAGCGTGCCGGCGACGCCGGCGTCGTTGGACAGGCTGACCTTCAAGTCCTCGAGGAAGCCCTTGCGGGCGTTGTCGAGCTCCTCTTGGGTCACGCCTTCCTTGCCGAGTTTTTCCAACTCCTCGCGGGCGCAGGTCAGCGCTTTGGCCGCATTCTCTGGAGCGCAGATGCCGCCGATGACGAAGCTGGCGGACGGCTCATGGGGGCTGGCCTGCAAGTTGGAGCTGACGCCGTAGGAGAGACCTTCCTTCTGCCGGATGCGATTGACCAAGCGCGAGTTGCCGCTGCCGCCGGCGATGTAGTTGGCCATAAATAGGGCCGGGAACTCCGCGTCGTCGTCCTTGATCGACAAGTTCACGCCCAAGGTGAACAAGGCGTTGGCCTTGTCCGGCGTTTTGATCGCCACGTTGTCGGGCTTGGCCTCTCGATAGGGCATGGCGATCCGCTCGAACGATTTAACGCTCTTCCAGTTGGCAAACAAGTTGTTCAACTGGCTGCCGACTTCCTTAGGCTCAAAGTCGCCGACGACGGCCCCCTCGGCGAAAGCGGCGCCGATCATGGCCTTGTGGATCGCCTTCACGTCGTCGAGCTTGACGGTCTTGAGGCGCTCAATCTGCTCCTGAACCGTCTTCACATAACGAACGTCATCGGGCGGGACGGGGGTCAGCTTGCGGCGCAACTCCACCGGAGCAAGCGCCATCGGTTCCGAGAGCTGCTGCTCCATACCGGCGAGCATCTCCTTCCGCTGCTTCTCGAACTCCTCCTCCGGAAAGGTGGAGTCGCGGAGGCACTCGGCGACAAGGTCGAGAACGGCGGAGAGATTGGGGCGAGTGGTTTCGATGGATATGCCGATCGCTCCCGGTCCGCTGCCGCCGCCCCTGGTGAACCGCCCGAAGCCGCCGCCGCCCGCACCCTCGCTGATCCGCACATTGGCCTTGAGCTTGTCGAAGGTGTCCTGGATGTCGCGCCGCGAATGCTTGCTCGTGCCCATGGTGAGCATGGTGGGGACGAGGGAGGCGGCGTCCGTCTTACCCTTCAACTCGGCCTCGCTCCCGTAGTGCAGCGTAAGGCTCACGTTGACGCGCTCGCCGCGGGTCTTCTTGGGCAGCATTGCCAGCTTCATGCCGACGTCGGTCTTGGATCGCTGCGTGCGCGATTCGATGTTGCCCGGCGTCGCTTCGAACTCCTCGCCCTGAGCGAGTCCCTCGGCCCCGCGGTAGTCCTTCAGAAGAGCGACCACATCCGGCACCGGCGGCACGGTGGTCCGGTCGATCTCCTGGGTGGGGGTGAATTGGCCGAGCGTGCGGTTGCTCGACTTGAGATAGGCGGCGGCCACTCGCTTCACGTCCGCGGGCGTCACCTTCTTCATCCGATCGCGGTGCAGGAACATCATCCGCCAGTCGCCCATCGACGCCGACTCCGAAAGCCGGATGCCGACCCGCCCGCTGTCGTTGAGGAGCAGATCGAACCGCCGGGCGAATTCGTTCTTGGCTCGATCGACTTCGGCCTCGGTGATCTCAGTCTTGCCCAGACCCTCCACCACCTGGAGCAGGATTTCGCGGACCTTATCCAGGGGTTTGTCCTTTCGGACTTCGGCCATAATTTCGATGTAACCCGGGTCGAATAAATCGTTGGCGTCCGCCCGTACGCGGGTGGCCATTTGGGTCTCAACCAGGGCTTTGTAGAGCCGCCCGGTCTGGTCCGCCGTCAGCACGCTGGCCATGACACCGAGCGGGGCCATGTCTTCGTGCGTGCCGGAACAGATGTGGTAAACGGTCTCGACCGCCTGCACGTCGCCCACCCGGCGCAGCGTCACCTCGCGCTCGCCGTCCTGGACCGGCTCTGTCGTGTAGGTTTTTTCGAGCACACGGGCGGGCTTGGGGATCTTGCCAAAGATTTCGCCGATGCGGGCGAGCGTCTTGGGTTCATCGAACTTGCCGGCCACTACGAGCATGGCGTTGTCCGGCTGATAGTATTTCTTGTAGAACGCTTGCAGCCGGTCGATGGGTACGCGCTCGATGTCCTCGCGCGAACCGATCGTGGACTTGCCGTAGTTGTGCCAGAGGTACGCCGCCGATACGACGCGCTCGGACAGCACGTTCATCGGGTTGTTCTCGCCCATTTCGAATTCGTTGCGGACCACGGTAAACTCGGAGTCGAGGTCCTTCTTGGCGATGAAACTGTTGACCATGCGGTCGGCCTCGAGCTTCAACCCGAATTCGAGGTTCTCGTCCGAAGCCGCCAGCGTTTCGAAGTAGTTCGTGCGGTCCACCGAGGTCGAGCCGTTGAACTGCGCTCCGTGCTCCTGCAACGCCTTCCAAACTTGCGGATGGTCCGGCGTACCTTTGAACACGAGGTGTTCCAACAGGTGGGCCATGCCCGTTTCGCCGTATCCCTCGTGGCGCGATCCAACCAGGTACGTGATGTTCACCGTCACGGTCGGCTTGGAGGGATCAGGAAAGAGCAGCACCATCAGCCCGTTGGGGAGCCGATACTCCGTAATGCCTTCGACGGTCGTCGCCTTCGTCGGCGACGACGACTCCTTGTCGGCGGCGCGAACCGGTAAGACGGCGACACTCGACAATGCAAACAAAGAAAGCGGAAGGAACCGTGTCTTCACCGATAACATGTTGAGCATCCTCCAGGAAGGGGTTGGGACGGCTCGCGCTCGGACTACACTGCCGGGCAGGATCGAGTCGATTCGCCCGACGCCAATCGCCGGGCGTTCGCGGTATTGTAAGGGCCCGGCATCGGCTGTCCAATCCGCCCGCTGCCCCCACTGCGGAGGCGCTGGCACCCGGGCGCATCCCATTAAGCGTGGCGGGGTTAATCGTTTCGTGTCATGCTGAGCGGAGCGAAGCATCTAGACGCGTAAGAAGATTCTTCGCTGCGCTCAGAATGACATCCCGTGGGCATTTTCGCCGCCCCAAACGGGATGCACCCCCGGCACCCCGCGAGGACTGCCCGACCGCCCTTCCCGGCGTAGAATGATGAGCGTTGTACGGGGTGGCAGCCCGCCGCCGGGTAAGCCGAGGGGTTCGGGGCATGATCGCAGACGGCAGTCGATCCGGGGAGCCTTGAGATGCGTGCCCAGCTCTTGCACCTGAGCGGCCCCCACCGCGGAGAAACCACGACCTATGGGCGGCGGCTGCGGCTGCGGATCGGGACCGCGCCGGATGCGACCCTGCGGTTTCCACAACGTGCGCACGTCGCGAAAAACCATGCGGAGATCACCTTCGCCGAAGCGGAGTGCTCCTTCCACCTGACCGCCCTGGAGGGCCGCGTGTTCGTGAACGGGTGGGAGGTCCGAGAGGTCATTCTCGAGCATAACGATCTGCTCGAAATCGGCCTGAACGGGCCGAAGCTCCGCTTCCACATTCCGGCGGGCAGCACATGCAAGCCCGTTCGGCAGATGCTCCGCGACGCGCATCAAGTTCGAAGAGAAAGCGGCCTGCTCGCGTTCGCACATGCTCTTCAACGTGACCTGCTTTTTCAATCCAGTTGGCAGGCTCGACTCGTCATGGGCGTCTTGGTCGTCGCTGTCGCGTTCGGCGCCGCCTACATGGGTGGGACGGTCGGCACCCAACGCACGACGAAACGACAGGAGTCCTTCCGACAACAACAGGCGAACTCGTGGACCGTTCAGATGACGGCGTTGCGTGAGCAGCTGCAAAAGCAACTGGAGGAGTTCCGTCACGCGCAGGCCGGCCATGCCTCGCGCGAGGAGCTGGCGGAGCTACGTTCCGACCTCGCCCGTCGTGCTCAGGTCGTGGATACGTTGGTCGCGGGAGACCAGGCCCTTCAGCGCGTGCTCGACGTCTACAGCCGCGGCGTGTGCCTCATTCACGGTGTCTTTGCGCTGCAGAGACCGCCGGACGAGCAAAACGCTGCAAGCCAGGAATCGCAGGAGCCGCTGTTTCAGCTCGAATACTTCGGATCGGGCTTTCTCGTCACAGCGGAGGGTCATGTGATCACCAACCGACATGTGGCCGAACCGTGGTCCAACGACGAGACCGCAGCACAGTTGCTGGCCCAAGGGCTGACGCCGCATTTCGTCGAACTGACGGCATCCTTCCCCGGCCGCGAACCGGTTCCCGTTGATCCAGCCACCATTCGGTTGAGCACGGAGGGTGTTGACGTCGCGGTCTTGCAGGTCCGCGTCGAAGGCGTTCCGGTGTTGCCGTTGTACGAGGGCGACGTTCGGGCGTTTCGGGGCGGGCACGTGATCCTGCTCGGCTATCCGACAGGGTTGAACGGTGTGCTGGCGCGGGCCGAGCCGGACCTGGTGGCCGACGTGCTCGCGCACGCGACGGACACGCGGACGCTCATCATCGAGCTGGCCGCAAGGGGCGCCATCGCCCCCGTCATCACCCAAGGCGCCCTCAACGAAGTGCGGGAACGGCGTCTCGTGTATGACGCGGAGACGACCTTCGGCGGGTCGGGCGGTCCGGTGTTCGGCCCCGACGGGACGGTGATCGGCGTCAACTTCGCCATCACCAGAGGCTTCGGCGGCTCTAATTTCGGAGTCCCGATCAAATTCGCCCAGAGATTGCTGCCGTGAAGGATAAGTGCCGCAGGTTTGTCACGAAGAACGATGTCGGGTCGATGACTCGACCTACGCAGCTAGTCAATATACAAATCAATTTTTCTTTTGGTCCGATAAGTAGAAAGAGCGGTCGCCGAGCGGTGTTGGAGCGGACGCCGCGGACGGTGCGGCGGCGTACGCCGAGGAACCGATCAAAAAAATCTGAACTTTCCACAGAATTCGGTTGCAATATGAAGGGGGGGGGGTAATCTGTGCACTGTTGCTGATCGGTTGGCGTCCCCGGTGCGACGTTGCTCACTTCACGAAGTCGCTCTTGTGACGGGCCGGACAGGCGAGTCGCCCCCGACTTCGGCAACATCACGTGCCACGCTGTGGCACGAGAGGTTCATTACCATCTTTGTTTGTGCCGACCGGTATCCCCGGCGGCGGAAGGGAGCAACCATGAATCCAATCGTCCGTCTGAACTCGAGCGTTCTTGGTCCGACGATCTTTCTTTTTGCGCCGACATGTTCGGCGCGCACCCGTGAAAGGAGAATGAAGATGTTTCGCGATGCTCTTGTATTTGGTGTTTTGTTTCTTTTCTTGATGTGCACTCTTGAAGCCCGCGCTGAACCGATCTTCGACGACTTCGAGGATGGGATTATAAATCCCGCGCTTTGGACCGTGGGTGGATCCAACCAAATAGGGTTCGGCGGAATCGGATCGTGGTCTATTCAGGAAGTCATCGCCTCCGACGGATACCTAGAAGCTCGGATTCAGGGCCCCGCCACCGGCAACACCTATGGACAGGACGCCTGGGTGCGCACCAATTACGACTACAACGACGGGTGCAATCACATCGTCAACTTCCGCTGGGGAGCGCATGTGAACGCTTATCATGTGGACGCGTACAACATCTCGATCACAAACGGTTCGGACCCGGCGGCCTATAACAACCCCTACGGTCCAATGTGGCACACGGACAATGCGAACAACACGCGGCTCTACTGGACTATCAGTGACCTCGGTTTACCCCCTCCGAACAACCAAGGCCAGCAGGATCTGCCGCCCACCGACTGGTCGATCTGGATCGACGCGGCCGGCGAGACCGCGACGCTCTACCAAGGCCCGAACCTAACAGGCACGGCGTTACCGACCATGCCGCTTGCCGCAGGGTCGCCTTGGTATCTGCGTTTCTATCAAATGGACGCGACCAGTGCGGGATTCCCTGGGACCGACAACTACCTGTTCCTCTACTCGTATTCCTCAGCCGTGTCCGCGCCGGGTATTTGCGGCTGCGGCATGGACGATACCATCGGCTTCGTCGGCTTCCTGCCCCAGGGCCAGCGCACATTAAACCCCTTGCGTCATAGGGACTTCCGGTCACTGGCCACCACTCTGGACAGTGGTATGAACCTACATTCTCCGGTGCCGCAGCCTGACAGACTGCATTTTCTGCAGGAAACGGCAGAAGACGATACGGCGCCAAATTGCCCATGTTGCCCAATCGTCCCATTTATGCGCGCTGGCCCTG
>Ga0315274_10001122_pt1 | contig 41512 bp, 36 predicted proteins | sample YL17G02_20_MG_FD_203700 | JGI IMG/M metagenome (GOLD analysis project Ga0315274, IMG submission 203700) | Sediment microbial communities from Yellowstone Lake, YNP, Wyoming, USA - YL17G02_20 | ecosystem: Environmental > Aquatic > Freshwater > Lake > Sediment | place: USA: Wyoming | collected...
TTCCATAGACGGCGCGAACAGAAGTGACACTGCACGAGGCAAATACAATGTCCCGTTCCAAGTATCCCAATAATCTTGATGTTTTATTGTTAATGAATAATTGCCGTCTGAATCAGTCGTCGCTTCATAAACAATTAATGGTTCCGAAGAAGGTAACTGGCCATCCGTAATGACAGTAATTTTATATCCTTTTAACGGATGGGCTTTACCGCCGCAAGAGGTGGTGAGTTTCCCTCTGATTATTGGGTCTTCGAGGGTGTAGCTCATACTGACGTCGTCAAAATTGATAGCGTTTCCACGGTAGGTACCCCAATCTATATTAATCGTGTCCACATAGCGCATATTGAGGGTAACGGTTTTAGTTTCTTTGCTATTGCCGAACGAACCAATGTTTTGGCTGAAAGAATTTTTGTGATTGGGGAAGGCGTTATCAGGCGCCTGCGAAACAGCGCCCACTTTGACATCGTCGGTTTTGGTCGAAGAACCGTCGATCGAGGCGGTGATCGAAACAGAGTTAACTTGAAGATTGCCCTTTAGCCATATTGTAGAATTCATATATTCCCTATCAGAATCAAAAGTGTGAGGAATAGCAGGGGAAAAATTAAATTCCCCAGCCGGTAAAATTTTTGACAACGCCGAAGACAAAGTTGAGGTGGCCTTAGCCTTGGGGATTGTGGCGATGCCCATTACCGGGGCTTGAGAGTTAAGAAAAAATACTGTTCCCAAAGTTAAAGCAATAATGACCAATCTTTTTAATAAAACCTTCATTCAAACCTCCTTCGTTTACAAATGTTGAAAATTAACTGTTATTGCGTCGCCATTTGGCTAAAATTAAAGTTATATGTTTGACCGCCGGTAATTTCGGTGTTGACATACTGGTCCGGCACTTTGTATTGAGAAGTTGTACCGTCGTTATTGATTTTGGCCACACTAATTTGGTAGAAGCCCGGGGTGATACTGCCGATGCTGGCCTTACCGCTGGCGTCAAATCGGATATTTTTGGTGCCACTTTGACAATCAATTACCAGGAAGCTGGCTTGCGGCGTATCAAGGGTGGCGGTGACATTCAAATTTGCCGCGTTCATTGAATCATTGATAGTAATATTGCCGAGATTTTGGATGCCAGCGCTGGCGTTTAGAGTAACATCTTTCGTACCAGTGGGTGGGGTCTGGAAAATCCATTGCAACTTGACCTTAGCGCCGACTGGCAGGCCGTTAATAACAAAGAAGCCGTGAGGATCAGTGTAAGCCGTAAACGGATAAGGTTTGGAAGTATCATATGAATTAGTAGAAAGAGAAGTTGGGTCAATACTGACGCTGCCTTGGCTGGTCGGATAATTTTTGCCGTCAGTGTGGGTATCTTTGCTGATAAATCTACCGACTAAAGCGACTGTTGGCTTATTCATTGCAATATCCTGAGTGACTTTTTGGTCTTTTTTGACTTCAATCCCAAAGATCCGCGGACCTTGACCAGCCTTCTCGACAATCAATCTCAAATTTGTTCCCGTTGGGATATTGCTTAGAGTGTAAGTACCGTCAGCGCCTGAAGTTGTGATAAAAGAAGTTCCATAGGTAAATTTCTGAACACCGGTTAAACTATTGGGGTCAATTCTGATAGTTGCGCCTGCAGCCGGATTACCATCGGAAAGAGTTACTTTGCCACCGATCGAACCGACCCAAGTGTTAGTCAAGAAAGTCCTCGTTAGAACAACCGCCAACTGGGCGCGGGTAAATTTGTCATTGGGGCAAAATTTACCGGGGGCACAACCGGCAAAAATACCGGCCTTGGCCACCGCTTCGATATAGGAAAAATAGGGATGAGTTGCCGGCACGTCGGAGAAAGTCGGCGTCGCCGGCGTAATCGGATCAAGATTAGCCGCGTTAGTTAAAGTCCTCGACATCTCGGCGCGTGTGGCGGTATCATTGGGACAAAATTTGTAATCATCGCAGGGACCCATAATGGCATTTTTATAGACCGCTTCGACGTGGGGATTGTAAGCTAAATTGGCCGGCACATCGGCAAAAGTTGGATTGTTATTGGTGACGTAACTATAGTCCAAAGCTCTGGCTAGAACCACCGCTACTTGAGCGCGAGTGACTTGGTCATCCGGGCAAAATTTCGTGCTTGAACAACCCATCATCAGTCCTGCTTGCCAAACTTTATTGACATAGGGGTAGATGGACGAGGTGGTGGGCACGTCGGTAAATGAAGCGTTGGTAGCGGCGAAGGGTCGAATTCTGCCTGTTTTTACGCCCCAAGAAAACAAACCAATAACTGCCAATAAAACAATAATTCCTAGAAATAAAGTTAGTTTTCGTCTTTGAGGCATTTTAGAGAAAAACTTCTTCAAAGCAGAGAGTGTTTGGTGCATTGTCCCTCCTAAAATGAGATATTTAAAAATCAATACTTAATTTTAGCTTATAACATTAAAATAACGATTGCAAGAGAAATTCTGGATCAGCGAAAGTCGTGTATCAGTAGCTTTAAAAATGGTGGGCATGTCTGGACTCGAACCAGAAACCGTCGCCTTATAAGAGCGATGCTCTGCCATTGAGCTACATGCCCATTTTTTAAAGCCAAGACAATCCCTTTACCATTGCCTTTAGGCATTCGCTTATTTGCCCATATTTATATTTTAACTGATTTTTCCTTAAAATCAATAAATTGATTATCCACAAAATACGCTCTTGACCCCCACACCTAAGTGATGAGAAAGGCAGGAGATATCTATTTGGTTAGGATATAGATGATATTAAGCTAATGATTTCGTTAGCTTAGGTGCTGGGGCTTGACATCTTTTGCTAAGTTTTTTATTATCTGCTATTTTAAATTTGTTCTAAGTTTCCCCAAACCAGACGTAAAAATGGTTCGGGGCAAGCCGTATTTCGGATCGGTGGTCTTAAGTCCGCCAGCTGGCGGAGTTAGGGTCAAAGGCAGTCATGTAGGAGGGAGAATCCTTTTTTCAATATCCGAAAGTAGATTAACAATTCAACCCCGTTAGATATGAAATTATCAAACGGGGGTAAAGGAGAAAAATGCGAAATGGAATGAAGTGCGCCGTAGGACGCACCGATTGTACGCTACGTAGTAGGTTAATCGGTAAGTCTAAAGGCGTGAAGAAGAAATTGACGCGACTGTTGATCTGGTTGAGCGTTTTGCCTTTAATATTCGTAAGTTTGGGTCTAAATTTGACCCGAGCTCAAGCGAAAACACCTGATACAACCGAGGAGACAACCGTCCAATTTGCTAAAGAAAGTGGCCAAGGAAAAGAGAATGTTGTCTTTCCCATGGTTAAAGTCAATCTTCTGCCAGAGGTTATAGAAAACGATGTCGAGGTAAACTTCGAAGTAACCGGCGGGACGGCGATCCCTGGGATAGATTACAAAATGGAGAATGGTGTAGCCACAATTCAGGCCGGTAAGATTTCTACCAATCTTCCTTTAGAAATTTTAGACAATCATATTGTTGAACCAGCAAGAACAATCATCATCAGTCTTTCGAATGCCGTAGGAGCAACTTTAACCGAACCAACAACCTTTACATACACTATTTTAGATGATGATAGTTTACCGGTAACGACAGTGCTGACAAATCCTTCTACACCTAATGGTCAAAATGGTTGGTTCATAGAAGAAAGCCCCAAGATTGATTTTTTAACTGACCGAGTGGCAACAACCTATTATAAATGGAATACGCTAACAAAAAATCATTGGCAAGAATATGATAATACACCATTGGTCGTCCCCGAAGGTCCGAATACACTCTATTACTATTCAGTTGATACCTTTGGCAATAGGGAAGAGACCAAGGCAGAGGTTATCAAAGTTGATACTTTGGTTCCCATCTGGCCGGAAACTGAGCATATCTGGGCTACAACAGACGAAAACGGATATGTCCATCTTTCTTGGAGCAGCATCGAAGATGCGTCTTCCTATGAGGTTTGGCGAGCAGCGTCTCCTTATCAGTTGATTACCTCTGATGTCGTCAATACTTCTTTCTTAGATGATACTGTCTCTGGCGGTAATCAATATTCCTATGAGGTATTTGCGGTTGATCAGGCGGGCAATAAATCAATAGCCGCGGAAGTCTCAATCTTAGTGCCTGTCATTGCAAAACCAGTTTCCGAGACGCTTTCTGCCTCAACCGAAGAAATTACCCCAACGATCGGCGGAAGCACTGTCACTCAAGAAGTCCAAGGTGAGACAAACGAAACACCAAAATCAACTGAAGTGGCTGAGAATACAGAGCAGGCATCCCAGAACCAAACTGAAACTGAGACGAGAAACTGGAACCGATTACTTCTAGCAATCTCAATCTTGATTATTGCTGCAGGTGCCGCTATCGGGGGATATTATGGTTATGAATGGTGGATGGCAAAAAGAGAAGAAACTTTAAAGGATAATGAACCAAGATCGAAAAGTCGTTGGTAAATCGCTTCTAAGCGAACAAAAACAGCTCTGAGAAATATTATGAGCTGTTTTTGTTTCCAAAATTGCATTTTAATTTGTAAAAATTAGCATTATACTATATAGTAGGATGTCAAATCAAAGGCAAAAAATCTGGCCACTGGTGAGTAAGATACTAGTTTACCTTATAGCTTTATATATAGTATTTATTTTAGGAAAAGCTATATGGACGAATTGGCAGTTAAATAGGCAAATACATGACATGCAGCAGCAAATTGCAGATATAAATACGCAAAATAAAAATCTTGAAAATCTAATTCTGTATTACAAGTCAGACAGTTTCCGAGAGGTAGAAGCAAGGAAAAAATTAGGGTTAAAGAAGCCAGGGGAGATAGCTATCGCAGTCCCGACTCAGAATAATGAAAATTACAATCAAGAAACTGAAGCTCAAAAACAAGGTGTGTCAGAAACACCTAAGGAAGAAAATATACCCAACTGGCAACTTTGGTGGCAATTTTTCACTAAATAAGAAGAAAAAAATCTAAAAAGTACTCTAAATATCTATTTCTAGTTACTTGACCCCCACTACCAAAGATTTTGGTGTGGGGGTTGACTTACGGCCGTAAATCTGGTATACTATTATAATATCCTGGAAAAGACGATTCTTAATACCAAAACAAAAAAAGGATGGGGCATGATAATTGGTATCAAAACCCCGCACAATTCCTTCCTGCAAAAGCATGCCAACCTTGTCGGTTGGGTCCTCCGTCCTGTTATTGCAGGAGCGTCATATGCGGGGCAGGCAAAAACAAAATTTAAGGGGAAAAATTTAATTAAGATAACATTTATTGTTCTCTTTGCTATAGCTAATTTATCTTATATTAATATCGCTAGGGCTGTTTCGTCTTCGGAATTAGTAACTCTTGCCAATTCGTCTCGCGCCCAAGAGGGATTAGGCAGTCTTCGGACCAATTCTAAATTAGAATCCGCCGCCTTTGCTAAGGCCAATGATATGATAGAAAAAGACTATTTTGCTCATACTTCTCCTGATGGTAAGACACCTTGGGATTTTATCAACGAAGCTGGCTATAATTATGTTTATGCAGGTGAGAATTTAGCTATTGGCTACACTGATTCAGCTGAACTTCATAATGCTTGGATGAACTCTTCATCGCACCGCGACAATATTATGAATCCAAATTTCAAAGATGTTGGTATCGCTGTTGTTTCAGGTGAATATCAGGGCGGCCAGACTACTGTTGTCGTCCAAATGTTTGGCGCAACCTCTTTTAACGAGCCGAATGATAATACTTCTCCAGTAGTTGCTAGCGCTGAGTCAAGTAATCAGTCAAAAACAAAACAGTTCAGTCTAATCTTAGAAAAAACCGGTTTTAGTCCAAATAAAATTTTCGCTGGTGAGGAAGTTGATTTTAAAGTTACTTTAACAGGTGATGCTACCGAAATATTTTATACCGCTGGTGATCAAAAAATTGATTTGAAAGAATCAGTCAAGTCCGAGCAGAATTCAGCGGAAAAGACTTATGAGAAAAAAGAGAAGATCCAGAAAGAAGGCGATTATACAGTCACTTTAACTGTTATTGATAAATGGGGCAATCGTGAGGCAAAAGATCTTGGGAAATTAACTGTTGCAAAAAAAATTATTTCAAAAAATACTCCATCTGCAAATAGCCTTTTAATAGAAGCAATTAAGGGATTTGCTCAAAGCAATATCAGTTTAATTGCTTTAGTCATGGCGCTTGCAACTCTTGGCGCCGCTGGCTTTCTTATCTTTCGATTTCATAAACATAGCAAATTTATTTAATCAAGAACCTTTTGAACTCTAGTTCTCTTGAATATCTAGTTATTTTTTGCTAGAATAGTATTACATATCGCGGGGTGGAGAAGCTTGTTTCGAACGCCTCCGCGAGAATGGATATTCGACGCGGGGTGGAGAAGTAGTATCTCGCAAGGCTCATAACCTTGAGATCGGTGGTGCAATTCCACCCCCCGCTACCAGTTTTCCAAGGAGGGCGGTGTAAGCGAATGCCTAAAGGCAGTGGTAGAGCAAGGCCATCAACCTGTGGCAGCTTATGGCAGCGTAGCTCAGTGGTAGAGCAGCAGACTCATAAGCTGTTGGTCGTCCGTTCGAATCGGACCGCTGCCACAAATTTTTCGCCGCTTGTGCCGAAAAATAAAGGCCGCCTGCTCGTAAGCAGGCATGCGGTTCGTAGGTGAATGCCTGAAGGCGAATCCTACCACCGCCACCATAAATTAGAATAAGAAAGGATATTTCATGCGTAATTGGGGCAGGAATATTTTTTATTTAATAGTAGTAATAGTTATTGGACTGATCGTCTGGTCTCTTCTTGTACCAATGGGTAAAAAACCATCACAAGTGCCAATATCTCAAATCGCTGAAGATGTAAAAAACAGCCAGGTTGAAAAAATTACTGTCAAAGATAATCAAATAACAGCTCAACTAAAATCCGGCGAAGAACTTCTATCTTATAAAGAAGCTGGCGTCGGTCTTAATGACTATGGCATTACTCCCGACAAGGTGTCGATTGACGTTCAAAACCCTGATAAAAATTCTATTTGGCCGACTTTATTAACAGTTGTTTTACCATTTTTAATAATCGGTGGTTTTTTGTACTTTATGTTTCGCCAAGCTCAAGGCGGCAATATCAGGGCAATGTCATTTGGCCAATCACGAGCGCGGCTTTTTACGCCGGGCCCCAAAAGGACAACCTTTACTGATGTCGCCGGGTTAGAAGAACCAAAGCAAGAACTATTTGAAGTTGTTGAATTCTTAAAAAGTCCTGGAAAATTTAAAACTTTAGGGGCAGAAATACCAAAGGGAGTTTTGCTGGTCGGGCCGCCGGGCTGCGGCAAAACTTTGCTTGCTAAAGCAGTTGCCGGTGAGGCGGGTGTGCCGTTCTTTTCGATTTCCGCTTCTGAGTTTGTTGAAATGTTTGTCGGCGTTGGCGCTGCAAGAGTGAGGGATCTTTTTCAAAAGGCCAAAAGAAATGCTCCGGCAATATTATTTATTGATGAATTAGATGCCATCGGTCGTCAAAGGGGAGCGGGTCTAGGCGGTTCGCATGACGAGAGGGAACAGACTCTTAATCAAATATTGGTTGAAATGGATGGCTTTGAGACTGATACCCGCGTAATTGTTATGGCAGCAACTAACCGTCCAGATGTCTTGGATCCGGCTTTGCTCCGGCCTGGCCGATTTGATAGACGTGTGGTTATTGATTTGCCTGACATGAAAGAGCGAGAGGCGATTTTACAGATTCATGCCCGAGGCAAACCCTTGGCCAAAGATGTTGATTTTGGAAAAATCGCCCGATCGACAGCGGGGCTCTCGGGAGCTGATCTTAGAAATATTGTAAATGAGTCGGCAATTTTAGCTGCCAGGGAAAGTCTTAAAGCAATCCACCAGAAAGAACTAACAAATTCGATTGAAAAAGTTGTCCTTGGTCCTGAAAGAAAATCACATTTATTATCAATTAAAGAAAAAGAAATTTCCGCCTATCATGAGTCAGGCCATGCTATCGTTGGCAAAGCTTTACCGAATTGCGATCCGATTCATAAAGTCTCAGTGGTTTCCCGCGGTATGGCCCTGGGTTATACCTGGTCTTTGCCTGTTGAGGACCGAAAGCTTTATTCAAAGGCTAAATTTCAAGATGATATTGCCCAACTCTTGGGAGGCTGGGTAGCCGAAAAAATAATTTACGGCCAAGTTACAACCGGTGCCCAAAATGATTTAAGAAGAGCCACAAAACTCGCCCGTGATATGGTGATGATCTATGGTATGTCAGAAAAACTTGGACCGATAGTTTTAGGTGAAAAAGAAGAATTGATATTTTTAGGCCGTGAGATTTCTGAACAGAGAAATTATTCTGAAAGTAAAGCCGCCCAAATTGATGCCGAAGTTGCCGAAATCATTGAAAATGCCAGGAAAGTTGCCACCCAAGTTTTAACTAAGAAAAAAACTATACTTAAAAAATTAGCCAAAGAATTAGTTAAAAAAGAAACAATTGAGGGTCCAGAGTTGGATACAATATTTAAGTCCTAAAAGTTATCCATAGCTTGCATAAAAATTTTATTTCTTTTATAATCTAATTAAGCTTTAAGGAGGGAATTATTAAAGCTCTCAAGGCTTTATTTAATAAGTTATCCAAAATCCCCAAAAGACAATTATCGGTTTATATTGGCGTTGGATTAGTAGTTTTAGTTGGTATCGGATTGCTTATTTGGGGAATAGTAACCGGCAGAATTAAACCGCGAGCAGAAACAGTTTGCCCACCAAATAGTATTTGCAATACCGCCACGGTCACTTGGGACGGCGGCTCAGCCACCTCGAATATGGCAATAACCACTCTGATTACTAAACCCAATGCTCCTAGCAATTTGGCTGCCTCTGCCACATCAGCCTCTGTGATTCATCTTACCTGGACTGATAACTCTGATAATGAAACCGGCTTTAAGATTGAAAGAAGCCTTGCTGCAGGTGGGCCTTTTAATGAGCTTCCAGACAAACCTCCTGCCGGTCAGACATCGTATGATGACCAGGGACTAACTGCCAATACAACTTATTATTATGATATTAAAGCTTACAATGATGCTGGTGATTCTCCGGTCTCCAATCAAGCCTCAGCCAAAACCCAACCAGGCGGCACAAACACAACGATAAATATTCATTTGACTTTATCGGGTAAATCCAATGCAACTGATAGCGGCGTAACACTTAGAATATTTTCTGTTGGCGGGACATCGCCCGTCTATGAGAACACTAATGTCTCGACTGATAGTTCTGGTAATAGCCAAATTACAGCACCTGGTTTATCGGTAGGCACAGCTTATGATTTTTGGCTAAAAGTGCCATATTTTTTGGCTCAGAAGAATAGTAATATTGCTTTAACCAATCCTTTATCTTTGAACTTTGGAGCTCAGAGAGCGGGCGATCTGGACAATAATAATCAAATTAGTATGTCAGATTATCAAATCATTATTTCTTCTTGGAGAAAAAGAAGTACTGATACTGGCTTTAATCCAATTGCTGATATTCAATATGATTCCCAAATTAATATGTCTGATATTCAATTGTTAATAACTAACTGGCGGGTAAGAGGACCCCAATAAAAGGAGGCAAGGTGAAAAGAAAGAAATTAACCTATCTGATAGTTGGCTCAACACTAATTGTTGCTGTTGGTTTAATTTATTTTTTTGGTATTCGAACAGGAAAAATAATTCCCCGAGCTGATGTTGACGTAGCGACTATGGCTCTTAATCCAGCCAGTGGAACCTATCAAACCGGTCAAACCTTTGATGTTAATATTGTTATTAACACCGGCGGGATTGCCACTGATGCTGCCACCGCCAATCTTAATTTCGACACCAATTACTTAGATGTTGTTGATATGGATGCAACTAGAACCGGAATCCAAATTACGCCAGGCACTATTTATCCTAATATGATGACCAATATTGTTAATAGTAACCGGATTACCTTCGAAGCGACGATTGATCTCAACGCTGACCCATTAGTTCCTTTTACCGGGACTGGGACTTTGGCGACTATTAGATTCAGAACTAAGCAAGCCGTGGCATCGACAAATGTAACCTTCTACTATGTTGAAGACTCAAGGGATATGGATAATTCACAAATAATTTCTCATGCTTCGGATACAATTTTATATCAACCTGGCGTGGGGACCTATCAAATTACTAACACAATTAATCTCAGTCTCCAACTGCAAGGGAATGTTAACCATAATAATAGTGCGACAGGCATTGATCTTAGAGTTTATCAAACAGGCCAATCAACAATTATTTTTGAAAAAACTGATATCTCAACTGATACCGCGGGCAACGCCCAATTTCCTGTAAATCTAGCAGCTGGGAACTATGATTTTTGGCTCAAAGTCCCATATTATTTAGCCCAGAAGAAAACCAATATTGCTATGGCCAATCCATTGACTTTAGCTTTCGGTGAACAAAGGGCCGGCGATTTGAATAATGATAACCAAGTCAGTCAGTCTGGGGATTATTCAAAGATAATTTTATCTTGGAGAAAAAGAAGTACCGATGCTGGCTTTGATCCCATCTCTGATGTCAATAAAGATTCGCAGGTCAATATGTCTGACGTACAGCTTTTATTAACTAACTGGCGGGTAAGAGGAGCCCAATAAAGGAGGTAAGGTGAAAAAGAAAAAATTAACTTATTTGATAGTTGGCTTAGGGCTAATTATCGCTCTCGTCTTAATCTATATTTTTGGCATTAGAACAGGTAAGTTAGTCCCCTGGGCTGATGTTGATGTCGCAACTATGGGTTTAGAACCATCAAGCGGAACCTATCAAGTTGATCAGACTTTTGACGTTAATATTGTTGTCAATACAGGAAATAGAGATACCGATGCAGCTACAGCAGTGCTCAATTTTGATAGCAATTATTTAGATGTTGTTGACGCGGATTCAACCAGAGCTGGCACGCAAATTACGCCAGGGACTATTTATCCTAATATGATGACCAATAATGTCAATGGTAATAAAATTGTTTTTGAGGGGAGTATCGACCTTATAGCTGATCCAATAGTACCATTTAATGGCACGGGCACTTTTGCGACGATTAAATTTTTAGCTAAACAGAGTGGTACAACATCTGTAACCTTTGGCTATGTCGAAGACTCTAGAGATATGGACAGTTCACAGATTATTTCTCATGATGGAGATACAATTTTAGCACAACCAGCTAATGCAACTTATACAATTGAAATCCCTCCACTCCAACCGACGGTTGATATCAAAGCCAACGATTCAGACGGCCCCGTCTCGATTGATTCTGGTAGCAGTGTCAATCTAGCATGGGGTTCCGTCAATGCCGATTCCTGTACCGCTTCGGGCGATTGGTCTGACAATATACCAACTAATGGTACAGCTACTAAAGATAATTTAACTTCACCTAAGACTTATATTATAACTTGTACAGGTGCTGGACCAGATGCTGAAGACAATGTTGTAGTAAATATCAATTATCCAAATGCGCCGACGGTTGATATCAAAGCCAACGATTCAGACGGCCCAACTATTAATAGCGGTGAATCAATTACTCTTTCTTGGACTTCTGCTGATGCTGATTCATGTTCAGCTTCTGGCGATTGGTCTGACACTATACCAACCAATGGCTCAGCTACTAAAGATAATTTAACTTCAGCTCAGACTTATATTATAATTTGTACAGGTGCTGGTGAACCCGCTCGAGATGCTGTAACGGTCAATGTTCAAACTGGCGGCGGCGGAGGCGGAGGAGGTGGACATAATAATGGAGGAACGGGCGATACAGGCGGCACAAGCGATACTGGCAGCACAGCTACGACAACACCATCAACATCAACCACTACCACAAAACCACCTTCAACTTCAATCTCAAAACTTCCGTCAACTACCCAGCCTCAAACTACCCCTGAAAAAACCAATGTGACAGTTAAAAATAGTGCCTTCAAAACATGGGCATTATGGTTCTTATATGCGATTATTCCAGCCTTTCTAGCTGGTGCGGCAATCTATCTCTACTTAAAACGAAAAAAACAAAATAAGAATGACCAAGTCATCTGAAAAGGTTGGCAAGAAAGCTTTTCTGATGTAATATTTAATTATGGTTAAGAAAATTTCTCAAGTTTTAAAACAAAAAAACTCTGTTGCTGGGGCCTCGATAATTCTTATTATTACTTTATTTTTAAGTAATGTTCTCGGAGTCGTAAGAGACCACTACCTAACTCAAAAAATTCCTACTGATCTTTTATCTACTTACTATGCTGCTTTTAGGATTCCTGACCTAATCTTTAATATTTTAATTTTAGGAGCCATCGCATCTGCTTTTATTCCTGTTTTTACAACGCTTATTACACAGAAAAAAGAAAAAGAAGCTTGGATGGTGACCTCTTCAATTATAAATATTGCCATCGTTTTTTTAATTGGGATATCAGTTATTTTGTTTTTCCTTATGCCATATGTTATTCCGTTAGTGGTCCCAGGTTTTGATCAAGGCCGTCAAGAACTTACCATGAAGCTAGCCAGAATAATGTTAGCCTCCCCGATTTTTTTCGGTCTTTCTTATATCATGGGCGGAGTTCTCAATTCATTTAAAAGATTCCTTGTCTATTCACTGGCGCCTTTAGTCTACAATCTAGCAATTATCTTAGGGACCCTTCTTTTCGCCGATAAATATTCGGTAACTGGAGTTGCCTATTCGGTTGTTGCCGGAGCTTTTTTGCATTTTTTAATCCAATTGCCGGTTGCTGTAGGCCTCGGTTTCCGCTATCAGCTCAAAATATTTTGGCAACATTGGGGAGTCAGGAGAATTGGTATTTTAATGCTTCCTAGATCAATTGCTCTTGGGGCTAACCAGATTATGTTGCTAATTTTTACTGCTATTGCTTCTTCAATAGGCGGATATTCAATTGCCGCCTATAACCTGGCTGACAATATACAAACTATGCCGACTGTTGTCTTCGGAACATCTTTTGCAACAGCCATCTTCCCATCACTGGCAGAGGCAGTTTCTGCCAATCGTATGGGAGAGTTTTCAAACCAAATTTTAAAGATAACAAGGATAATTATATTTTTCATGTTGCCGATGACGATAATTTTTATACTGCTGCGGACGGAAATAGTTCGCTTAATTTTAGGCTCTGGTTTTTTTGGCTGGGAACAAACCGTCACAACTGCTAATATCTTAGGATTTTTCGCCTTAGCCTTGCTCTTCAGCGGACTTATTCCGCTCTTTTGCCGGTCTTTTTATGCTTTGCATAATACTAAAATTCCTATGATCGTAACGATTATTAATGTAATTATTAGTGTTATCCTTGGTAAGATCTTATCAATTAAACTTGGAGTTTCAGGCCTGGCTTTGGGCTTTTCAATCGGCAGTTTCATTACCGCTTTAGTTTTATATTTGATATTGAGAAAGAAAGTTCAATTCGAAGACGAAAAAAGTATTTTATTTTTCCTAATTAAAGTAATTATTGCAACGGTTCTAATGGCAATCGCCACACAAGAATCAAAAATGCTGATTGGAATCTTGGTTAATATGCAAAGATTCTGGGGTGTATTTGTAAAAGCATTTGCTTCAGCAAGTATCGGATTAATAGTGTATATGATTGCCTGCTGGGTTTTTGGTTGCGAAGAGCTAAAAGCGATTAAATATGTATATTTGAAATTTGCCAGAAAGCCGATTGAAGATGAATAAAGATCCTAATAAAAATGTTATAAGTGATGATGAGGAAAAAGATAAATTTTATGATGAGCTAGATGAGAAGGCCTCCCATAAAAGCTGTTGTACATGCCAGACCTTATTAATATTTTTCATCTGTTTATTATTTATTTCCACAGGCGTTATTTTTTATCTCTACTGGCAGATTAAAAAAGGCGACATTTTTAACAGCTTACCCCATATTAATATTTCGAAAGATTATCAGGCAAAATTAGACAAACCAGAAGTTGATACCAATGGAGATTTCCAACTTACCTTAACGTCTGATGATTTGACCGGTCTTCTTTCTGAAGGAGTGAGTACTGAGAATTTTGTCCTAAAAGATATTAATGTCTCAGTTAACCCTTCGAATGTACTGGTTTACGGGACTTTGATTAAACCGATTAGTTCTAAAGTCGTTATTACTGCAGTTCCCAAAGTCGAAAATGGTAAAATCAAATTTAATGTTACCAATATCTCTGCGGGAGATATTAATTTACCTGCCGTATTCAATAACAGCATCAGCGGAAGCCTCTCAGGTTTATTTGATAAAAAATTAGCGACATTTTACGAAAATTACGAAGTCCAAAAAGTTGTCTTAGAAAATAATCAAATATTTTTAGTTGGTAAATCAAGGAGGTAAAATGCAAGCAGCTTTTCTAATTATCATTTCTCTTTTGGGAGCAGCTTACGCTGTCTGGACGAAACAGGGTAGAGTCGCTTTGGGACTTTTAATTTTAGCTATTGCCTTTGCCCTGCAGATTCCTAACATTGTCAGTGGTGTTTGGGTAGATGTCTTAGGAGCATTATCGCTAGTGCTTTATACTGTGGGTATTTTTGTTGCTGTCTGGAAGAAAAAGGAACAACCCTTAAAAATGCCGGAAGACATTGAGGAAACTGAAGAAAAAGATAAAAAAGAAGATAAATGAGTCCAAAAAATATTCTTATTCTCCACGGTTTTGAGTCAAACTCAAGGGAGCACTGGTTTTTAAAAGCAAAAGAACTTTTCCAAAAAGAAGGCTTCCAAGTTTTTGTCCCTGATATGCCGGAGACTTTTTTCCCTAAAAAAGAGGATTGGGTAAAAACCATTGAAGGTTTCCACCCGGACGATAATTGGATTTTAATCGGCCATTCGCTTGGGGGTGTGGCAATTTTGAAATACCTTGAGAAGGCAGAAAAACCAATTGGACATACGGTTCTATTATCAGTGCCATTTAATGCTATGAAATTTGGAGCAATAGAAAATTTCTTTGAAAGCGGATTTAACTGGCAAAAAATAAAAGCAAATTGTAAACATTTTGATATTGTCAATGAAGATGCTGATCCGGTAATCCCGATCGAGCACGGTAAAAACTTTGTTAAAAATTTAAATGGGAAACTCCATATTTTACACGGATTCACTCATTTTCATAAAATTGATTTAAATTTTCTTAAAAAACTTATTAAATGAAGAAAGTTGAGATTGAGGAAGCATTAAAATTTAGACACCCGGAAATAGTAGTATTAGTTGTGACTGAATCGAAAGAGGGTAAAATCGATATTACACCACTTGGCTGGGCAATGCTTGGTAGTTCTAAACCGCCGACATGGGCGATAGGTGTTGCTAAAAAGCACTATTCACATAAAGCCATTTTAGATCTAGAAGACTTTACAGTATGCCTACCTGCATTCGAACAGAAAAAAGATATTCTTTATTGCGGAACTCATTCAGGCTGGCAGGTCGATAAATTAAAGAAAACAAAATTTAAAATTCTGCCAGCTCAAAAAGTAAAAACACCCTTATTAGATGAATCTTTAGCATGTTTTGAATGCAAGCTCATTAATCAGATGGACACATCTGACCATACGATATTCCTTGGCGAAATTGTCGCCGCCCACGTTTCCGGGAAAGACGATGGCTTGATAAATCTCGGGGGCCATTATTTAGTAAAGATGAAGAGAGGTAAAAACATATAACTTAATGACTATTGTTAGCAAAATAAAACAAATCATTATTAGAAACTCTAAGAAACGGGGGAATATCTATGGCGAGAACGGTTTAAAGCATATTTTCGATGTTGCTAAATATGCAAAAATATTGGCAAGGAAGAGAAGAGCAGATGTAGAAGTCACGGAAATTGCGGCATTGCTTCATGATTATGCATCATTATTAGATAAAAAATATGTCGAAGAACATGAAATTCATAGTAGTAGATTAGCTCAAGAAATATTATCTAGATTTAAATATCCACAAGGAAAAATAAATAAAATAAAAGATGCGATTTACTGTCATCGTGGCTCAAAGAACCGGGAGAAGAAAACGCTCGAAGCAAAGTGCTTAGCTGATGCAGATGCCATGGCCCATTTTAGTAATATACCGTCGCTTTTTTATCTGGCTTTTATTCCATACAAAGCAAAAACATCAGAAGAGGCTAGAGTATTTGTTAAGGGGAAATTAGAGAGAAGCTGGGGAAAATTAAGTTCGGACGCACAGAGAATTATTAAAAAGCAATATGATGCTGCTAAGTTAATACTAGAGGAATAGTTTTCGGCATAAGGCATAATCTGTCAAAACGATATGATTTTTTCTAAAAGTATATTATAATAATCTTAAGGGTATTATTTTTAACTATATAAAGGAGAGGAAATGACTTTAAGAAGAAAAATTAATCTTTTAACTATCCTAACGGTTGGCTTATTTCTATTTTCTTCGACAGGTTGGTACTTGCAATACAACAAGCCTTTAGCGGCTGAAGTTACTTATCAACCGATTGATATTAAGTCAGTTAAATCAGCCACAGATATTATCGATAGCCTTCATAATCAGCAAGTTGATACCCAATTTATGGGTAAGGATAATCTTAATGGAACGATCTCTTGGGGCACGTCACGGCTGATGTTGGGCTATGTTTATGCCTATGAGGCAACCGGCGATACCAAATATCTTGACTGGTTTGATGCTATCGGAAACGATGTTATGGCCCAAAGGGACGACGCGGTCCAAAGAACGTCTTATGATGGTATTGATCCAGTCTGGTCGATTGACAGCAATGCGACCAATTCTTGGGTTACTCTTAAAGATGTAAACGGAGCTGATTTAATTAAACTGACATCTAAAGATTATAACAATAATGACCAATTAATGGTAGCGGTCTATACTGATCCGGGGACAAATAAACAATATATGATAGTTAGGACGAACCCTAAAAGGCCGTTAGCTGATAGACAATATATCTGCTATCGAGAGATAACTTACCCATCTTCAGATCCTCTGCGGCCGGCCAAAAACTATGTTGATTTGATAAATCGGATTTGGCCGTTTGAGATAAGAACTGCTACAGGTGGTTCTTATGGCGGGCGTATTTTAGCTGAGGAAGTTGTCAATCCTACTTATCAAGGGCAGACAGACGATGGTTTGTCTTGGAAAATTTATGGCGCGCCGGCTTTGTGGGATCTGAGCGAATATATGGACCCGGCCAACAAAGTTGACTTTAGTGGTTTAACAGCTGAAGAAAAAATGATTAGTACCCCGCCGGCAGATGGCTATCAGATGACAGATCGGGTCAGTGGCAACCAAATAAGCGAAAATTGTTTTTCTAATGACGAACTGTCAGAATTGCCTACTGGCACGGTCCAAACGATTGATATTTCAACCATTCCATTCTATTCATTCACCCCTTATATCGCTTCGCAAATTCATGAAAACGGCATTATTGATTTATCCTTTTCCGATTATGCCAGAGTGGTTTACGCGAAAAATGGCCCAGATTCTTATAAACAAAAAGCTGACTCTTATCTTGCAAAAGTCAAAAAGAATCTAGATTATTATATCGGCAAAGATTTGTGGCGACAGAGCGCCGATGGGAGTCAAGGGTGGTTTATTGTCGGTCCTGCGCCCTATCATAAAATGAGTGAAAATGAAATTCAAGCGAATAACCGAATGGCACTTTTCTTAGCTAATTATGTTAATCTATACGAAATAACCAAAGACGACCAATACAAAACTATGCCGGAAGCTTTTATTAACTTTTGGAAAGCAAGAGCGGGAATTAAAGATGGCGGTTATATCTGGTGTTACTCTAATCGTTGGGATTCGGAAAATATTGATAATTGTATTAAAGAAGATTATTCGCATGCGGGGTTAGATTTCGACTTTTTCTTGAGAGCTTATAATAATCAGATTGGAATTAACCAGGATGACATCAATAAGTTTCTGGTAACCATCAATACTGTTGCGAAAACCTCCGATGGCTACCTCACGCAGTATGTTGACGGTACGGGGAACAACCATACTTGGCCATTGTGGCTTGATCTGGCTCAGTTTGACAAGGGCATTTTACAAGGAGAAGTCGACGGGCTGAACAAGAAGATCGCAGGGGCCAACACGGGAGCAGGTGGTTTAGGCTGGGGAGATATATATTGGTTTGGCGACACCGCCCGCTGGATTAAATACTATTGTGACAAGGGTGAATGCGTCGGGGGACCTACAGATGGTACAACTTCGAACTTACCTTCAGCAGGAACAGGGTTAATAATACTTGTAGTTTTATCAGGCGTTGCCTCAGTTGGACTTCTGATATATCTGAAAAGGTATAGATTAAAACATCACTAATTCCTATTAAAGATAAAATATCATAGCTTAGCGCTCGATTTTTAGGTTATTATCTGTTAAAATGAAACTGTAATCTAAAGGATTATAATCATGGACAGAATCAATTTTAAAATTGACCGAGGTTTGACGGAAGAAGAAAAGCAGGCGGTCTCGATTGTCAAAACTTTGCAAGAAAAAGGCTATGAGGCCTATTTTGCCGGTGGGGCGGTGAGAGATGAACTTTTAGGAATCCCGGCCCACGATATTGATATAGCTACTTCTGCCAAGCCGGACGAAATCCAAAAACTATTTCCTAATAGTTATGACAGGGGTAAAAAATTTGGAGTTTTGGTCGTTCGATCTGGACAGCTTGCGCCGACGCAAGGAGGCGAGTTTGAGGTGGCGACTTTCCGAAATGATATTGGAATTGCTGACCACCGTCGTCCAAAAAAAATCGAATTTACAACCGCTGAAGCAGATGCCAAGCGCCGTGATTTTACAATTAACGGTCTTTTTTATGATCCTATAAGCTCTCAAATTATTGATTTTGTAGGAGGCATTGCAGATTTGAAGCGTAAACTTATACGATTTATTGGGAAACCATCAGAAAGAATAGATGAAGATTATTTAAGGATGCCTAGAGCCATCCGTTTTGCCAGTCGCTTCGGATTTACAATTGAGTCGGCTTCAAAAAAGGCTATCAAAGAAAAAACTTCGAAGATTCTGGATATATCTGTTGAAAGAATCCGCGATGAAGTTAGCAAAATATTATTAACTGAAAACCGAGAATGGGCGATCCGAGAAATGGAATCATTAGGATTATTAAAAGAACTTTTACCAGAATTAGAAACAACAAAAAACATTCCTCAGCCGAAGGAATTCCATAAAGAGGGAACAGTCTGGACTCATATATTACTTACTCTTAAAAATATTGGTGAGAACCCAACAGAAGAATTGGTCTGGACAGTTTTATTGCACGATATTGCTAAACCAGAAACACTTGGATATAGAAGTAAAATCGGCAAAACTTCGATTACCTTTTTTGACCATGATGTAAAATCGGCTGAAAAAGCAAAAACTATTTTAGAAAGATTTCGTTTCTCGCATCACTTTATCGAGGCTGTAATTTGGACAATCTTACAGCATATGCGTATTATTAATGCTTTCCGTGGTATGAGCGAGAGAAAACAAAAAAAATTATTTTCTGATCCAAATATCGGTTTGCTTCTAGAATTAACCAGGGTTGATTTATCAGCAAGTCTAAGGCTAAATGGAAAACCGGATATGACAATGTATCAAGACGCCTTAAAACTTAGAGAAAAATTTGAAAAAGAATCAACTGAAGAAGAAAAACATCAAGTAAAGAAATTTGATCTGATCAATGGCAAAGATATTATGGAAATTTTAAAAATCGAACCAGGCCCAGAAGTGGGAGAAATTAAAGCTGAAATTGAGCGGGCTTATTTAGACAATAAAATAAATTCCCGAAAAGATGCGATAAAAAAGCTAGAGAAATACAAGAAATGAGAAAGGCAATTTTTAAAAATTCTTTTAATCAAAAACTGGTAGGAAATTTAATTGATTGTGGCAAGGATTTCATCATCATCCATTGCCATGGCTATGGGAGCAATAAAGATAGTGAAACCGCGATCGCTCTACAGCAAGGTTTAGCTGAGCAAGATATCTCATCTTTTGCCTTTGATTTTTCCGATTCTGGCGAGAGTGAGCCACAGAAGGAAGATTTGACTGTTTCTCTGGGATTGGATGAACTCAAATGCACTATCGAATATCTAAAAGTTGTAGGCTTTAAGAATTTTTCTTTAAGTGGATCAAGTTTTGGCGGAAGCGTAGTTTTAAATTATGCAGTCGAGGATAAAAGCATTAAAGCAATCTCACTTAAAGCGCCAGTTTCTGACTGGTCTTCGATAATTGTATCGCGAGGATCGAAATTACGAACTAATAAATTCATGAAAGATGCAAAACAATACACTATCTTTGATAGGGCATCAAAAATAGGGTGTCCTGTTCTAATATTTCATGGCGAGCAAGATGAAACAGTGCCTGTTGAACAAAGTAAACGAACCTGCGCTTTGATTAGAAATTGCCAATTAGAAATCATAAAAGGAGCAGATCATCAATTGGCCGATCATGATGATCGTAAAAAACTTATTGATGAATTTGTAGGTTTTTTTAAGAAATACAAAAAATGATAATTCTTCTTTTTGCATTTGCGATTGCGACTTTCATTTTTACCATTTTGGGCGGATATTTTGCTTTTCGCGCCCAAGACCGCCTTCATTTAATAATAAGTTTTTCCGCTGGCGTTTTAATCACGGCGGCTTTTTTGGATATCTTGCCAGAATCAATTCAACTTATAGGTTCTTCAAAAATAGAATTGATCCTACTTTCAACAATTGGTGGCTTTTTATTATTTTATATCGCCGAAAGACTAAGCATCTTACATTCGTGCGGTAAAGACGATTGCCAAAATGCCCTCCATTCTCACCGAGCGGGAAGACTCTCCGCGGCAAGTTTGGTTTTCCATTCATTATTAGACGGTGTGATGATCGGTCTTGCTTTTCAGGCAGGCACAAAATTGGGAATTTTAATCGGCATCGCCGTGATCGCCCATGATTGGACAGATGGCGTCAGCGTTGTGGCAGTTCTACTTCCGTCAAAAAGGCCTTGGAAAGAAATGATTTGGTGGATTTTAGCAGATGCAATAACGCCAATTATTGGGGTTTTTATTTTCTTTATCACTTTCAAGCCGGAAGTTTTGGCGATTTCTTTGGCAATTATTGCCGGTATATTTATCTATATTTCTGCCTCAAATCTTTTACCTGAAGCCCATCATCGTCATTCATCAATCCCGACCATTTTGGCAACGCTGATTGGTTTTGGACTAATATTTATACTTGGGAGACTTATTTAATGGAGCAGACTTTTATTAGAAATTTTTGTATTATTGCTCATATCGATCACGGGAAATCGACTCTGGCTGATCGGATGCTGGAGCTTACGAAAACTGTCCCGAAAGAAAAAATGCATCCGCAGATGCTCGATATGATGGAACTAGAGCAAGAGCGGGGGATAACAATTAAACTGCAACCGGTTAGGATGGTCTGGCGACCAGGAAATTCGAAGCACGAAGCACTAAGCTCGAAACAATATCAAAATTCAGATGATCTAAATTCAAAACAAATTTCTGATTTCGAATTTCGAGATTCGGATTTATCAAATTCAAGCTACGTCTTGAATTTGATTGATACTCCCGGACATGTCGTTTTTTCTTATGAAGTCTCAAGATCATTAGCAGCAGTCGAGGGAGCATTACTAGTAGTTGATGCTACGAAGGGGATTCAAGCGCAAACACTGGCGAATCTTCATCACGCTAGAGAAAATAATCTCGCCATCATCCCAATAATAAACAAAATTGATCTTCCAAATGCCCAAATTGCCGAGGTGAAAGGGGAAATAGCCAAACTATTAAATATCGAAGAATCAGAGATACTAAAAGTTTCTGCTAAGACTGGTGAGAATGTAGAGAATATTTTAAATAGTATAATTGCAAAGGTTCCTCCACCGAAAGGGAATATAGAAAATCCATTTAAAGCTCTAATTTTCGATTCGGTCTACGATGCGTATCGCGGAGTGATCGCTTATATTAGAGTAATCGATGGAAAGCTAGAGAAGGGAACAAGAATAAAATTTTTGGCAGCCAATAAATCAGAGGAAGTTCTCGAGATAGGCGAGTTTAAGCTTAAATATCAACCGACTGATACGCTGGGGGCGGGGGAGATTGGCTACATCATCACTGGGGCAAAGGACATCAGCGAAGTTCAAGTTGGCGATACGATTTGTTTGGATTCCCCTTTTGAGGTCTCCCCTATCACAGGTTATAAAAAACCGCAACCGATGGTCTATGCCGGAGTCTTCTCTTCGGCCGGCGAGCCTACTCACCTGAAAACTGCTTTAGAAAAGTTAAAACTAAATGATTCAAGTTTGAATTTTGAGCCAGAAAAATCAAATGCCTTTGGCCAGGGGTTCAGATGCGGTTTTTTAGGATTATTACATCTAGAGATAGTAAAAGAACGTTTAGAGCGGGAATATAATTTGGATCTAATTATTACCCAGCCGTCAGTACTCTACAAAGAACGCCAGGTAGGCACAAAGATAGAATATGAGGAGCCATGGGTTAAGCTAGAAATTATTAGCCCTAAAGAATATATCGGGAAGGTGATGGAGCTTGCCCAGGCCAAAAGAGCAGTCTATAAAGATACTAAATATTTTGGCGAACAAGTTTTATTAGAATACGCTGCACCACTATCGGAAATAATTATTGATTTTTATGACAAATTAAAATCTGTTTCGTCTGGCTATGCGTCGCAAAATTATGAAATAATCGGCTGGCGGCCAGGCGATCTAGTTAAGCTCGAAGTCATAGTCGCTGGTGAGAAAATAGAGGAATTTAGCAGAGTCGTCCCCCGCCCTAGGGCCCAGCAAGAAGCTAAAAATATCGCTATAAAGTTAAAAAAATTAATTCCCAGGCAGATGTTTGAAGTAAGTATCCAGGTTGCCATCGGTTCGAAAATTTTAGCCCGAGAAGATATTTCGGCGATGAAAAAAGACGTTACTGCTAAACTCTATGGTGGTGATAGAACGCGAAAAGATAAACTTCTTAAAAAGCAAGCGATTGGCAAGAAGAAGCTAAAGAAAATAGGTAAAGTAGATATTTCGAGTGACGTCTTTATAAATATACTAAAAAGTTAAAATCTAACAACCGCTATCTTTATTCTGCAAAGGACTATTTGTTTCCTGCTCGTAGGCTTGAATAGTTGCGACATTTTTATTTTCGGTTACCGAAAGCATTGATTCGGAAAAATTAGGATCAATTGAATACCAGCTCTTAGAGGTAAAATAGCACTGCAGATCTTTGTGAACAAATTCTCGTCCGTGACGGGCATAAATTTCGTTTCTGGCAACTTTTAACTCCCAAGGTGTGAAACTGGTTAATTCTGATTTGGAAATAACCCGGCTATCGGAATCAGAAATCACATACTCGGTTGAAATGGTTGTTTTAGATGATGAGCCAGTAGTATTTGATGTTCCAGTAGTTGAAGTTGCGTCAGCATTTGAGGTATCATTCTTGATATTATCGCCAAAGATACTGACATAAATATCAGTTTTTTCATATTGGAAAAGAGATATATCAACATAATAACCACTCCCCTGTATAGTCATTGATCCTGCTGATTGATCCGTTTCGAGTGATTTACGGCTGACAGTTAAGTTATTTTTAGTTGCTAAGCTTAGATAATAATCATAGACGGTCTTTAACTTGTCAGTTGTCTCGTATGTAATTTCAGATGCTGCCCCTGAATTTTTTGAACGATCTGTTTGTGTTATCGTCCCGCCTGGATAACTATAAAGGGCTTCAAGAGTTTTTAAAGACAGCTCTTTTGTCGAAGCAGTTGTAGCCGCCTTTTTAAGATATTTTGAAGCGACATACTTCCAACCAAAATAACCGCCAACTCCTAGAATAATTAAGGCAGCAAAGACAATTATTAGAATGATAGCCAAATTACTCCCACCTTTTTTAGGCTGTGGTTGTGCTGACGGAGTTTGCGCCGTTTGATTTTCTTCTGGCATAGATCCTCCTTTTATTTGTTTATAGCCTTAAGCTTGAAGCTGAAGAAAATGAGTGACAGGCCGATAATTAGGGCATAGATTCCCATTAGCCAGATGATAGCAGTAACTGAAAACAAGGGGTAAATAAAAATTGCTACCCCGAGAATTACCGAAAGTACCCCAACAATCCCGAGGAAAACTTTTCCGGGGGCTGCCCAAGAGGCGGAGATGCTCCCTAAGAATTCAAAAATACCGGTGATTACTGCCCAGAAGGCAATGATGTAAACAAGAACCACTAAAGTGATTGATGGCCAGGCAAAGACAAAAATACCGGCGGCAATTGAAACAATTCCTTCTAGCAAAAGAACCCACCAGGTTCTGTGATGGCTTCCTGCCATAATCGAGCCGATAATTGCCAGTAAACCATCTAAGAGAAGATAAATCACCAAGAAAATCAGCAAGAGATTTAAGGTAAATCCAGTGGCAAAAAAAGCTAAGATAGCAAATAAGATCGCTACAATTCCCCTTAAAAGAATCGCCCACCAATGTTTAGCTAATTTTTTCTCATTCATTAAACCCTCCTTTGATTCTATTATACCAAAAACTATCCTTAAAAGAAACGGGCCCGCGTTCTGCGGACCCAGACGGGTTGTATGGCAAGCCGACTCAGAGCGGCTTGCTTACGATTTTCAGTCGCGCCAAGGATACGACTCAATCCTGGCGCGAAACTGGTACGCTCGTGGGGCGAATCGCCCGTGGATGTCTCTAGTCATCTTGCCTTCCATCACGCCCTTCCGTACCGTCTCCAGGTAGAGCCTGTAGTAGGGTGCATCTTCGCTGAAGCAAAGCGGTTCGCGATCAATAGTTCGCCAGATGACTGCGGAGCTGGGATACTTCTGGCGTTGCCTTCTCCATAGTCGGACCCTGTATGAGTGTCGCTGGCCATCGCTACCTTTCCAGGTTAGGACGCGTGCGCAGCTATGTCTATGGCCTCGAAAGGTTGGGCTGATCTCGGCGACGAAGTAATTGTCGCCGTCTCGAATCTTGATGCGGCATCGTTGCCAGAGTTTCATGTGTCACCTCCTGTATCGGAGTCTCTAATGGTATTATCCCACTCTTTATTTTGTTATTCAATTTATATCAAAAAATCGCCAGAAGCGATACATTTTCAAACCATATAGTTATAGCCAAGTTTCACTTGGCGCGGAATTTCCTGACAGAAATATAGTCAAGCTTACGCTTGTCGCGGAAATTTTCTCTGAAAATTATAACTTAAACCAAGGGGTACAGGTTTTGGTCTTAAATTAAATGTTTGTTTCTGAATGCCTGTCCAGAACCATTTTTTAGATATTTTTCAAAGTTGAGGGCTCTCTTTTTCGTTGGAAAAGCACAATAAAATACTAATTGGCATGGTCTTTTGCCTTTGGTAGCCAAAACATCACCTTTATTGTGTTTAGTGAATCGTTTCTTTACATCGTTAGTTGAGCCGGTATAATAGCTGCTATCTTGAAGTTTTAGTAAATAAACATAGTACATAACTATATTATACAACCCTTCGCCAAGGCTTCGGGTCGCACCCTTCTTTAACTAAAAAATACGGATGGCTTGCCAATAAGCTTGCTTTGATAATTGGCCTGCCACCCGTAGCTTTAGCGAAGGGTGGAGGGCCATGTGGGAATCGAACCCACGACGCTCACCTTAAAAGGGTGACGCTCTACCTCTGAGCTAATGGCCCATTCATAGAGTATTATATCTTAGAAATCTATATAGTTCAATAAAAACTTTGAGCCTACAAAGAAAACTTACCTTTTTGAAGTCTATATATCATGGCAGAAAACAAAGCTAACATACCGAGGATTAGAATATGTCGATTTGAATTAGCTCCGGCTGCGGGCAACATTGTAGAAACATTTATAGTAGCGGGAATAGTACCGATAGTAGTTTCACCACTGCCTGTGCCAATGACAAAAATATCAAACTGATATGTACCAGGATTTGTTCCTGCAGGAGCATTAAGAGTTATTTGAAATGTTTTCGTTTCTCCGTCTCCTACATCGCTGTAAGAGGAGGGAGAAAAACTCATCCAATCTTCATAACCAGTGGCAGCTCGCAAAGTTATTGAAGTGAATTTAGCGGTTGATTTTACTGCATTAACGATAGTTTCAGGGATATCGCTTACGTCACCGAGTTCGCGATAGAGGCCTCCAGTTTGTTCAGCCATATACGTAAAGCTAAATGTTGCGAAGGGGTCAGGTGCTCCCGTGTATGAATTAATCGTTACTATATGTATGTCAGCGCTTGCCAGTTCCCCAACAATGGTCTGAAAATCTAAATCATCGGCTGTCTGAGCAATCGCGTCTCTGCCCGGATCACCGCCAAAAGTGAAAGGAGCATAAAAATCTTCATCATGAGTAGGCGCATCGCCCATCAAAACAACTACTTTAATGGCATTGGCTCTCCAGCCAACAAACTGACTTTCATACAGAACCCGAGAATAATCTTGTGGTACATCTCCACCAAAGCCCATTACTAAATTATTGATTGTTGTGGCAACTACACCAGTATTAGTAGTTAGATCTTGGTCTAAATTCCAGGCATAATCACCATCTCCAGCATCTCCATATTCTTCAGAGTAACCTGGGTAAGTAAAAGTTCCGGGATAATCCATAAAAGAAGCAACGCCAAATTTTGAGTCTGCATAGGAAGAGCTGATTTGATTCATCATATTGGTTGCTTCACTTTTACATTCATCAAGCTCTTGGATTAAGCTAGAACTTAGATCTAAGATAAATAAGACATCAAGCGGTACCGAGGAAGCCGTTACGTTGGTATTAATTGGTTGAGGTGAGTCCGATTCTCCCGGGCGCAAACTTGCCGAAAGACTAGTTGGGCTCACTGAAGTAGCCCCTACTTTATTGAAGGGTAAAATGATAATTAAAAATATAACCAAAGCTAAAATTATTTTTCCCAGGATACTCTTTGAGAGCAATCGCCCTCCTTATCTTCCTGATTTAATTATCTTGTAAAAGATATTATTTGTCAAATTTTTTTAGATATACCACAACGCCAGAATAAACAATTTTACGGATGGAAAATTTTCCAAAAGAACGGTGGTTTACTAATTTTATTATCCAAAATTAAATTGATGCTTGCTTGGGCCATGCCTGAAGTAACAGTGGCTGTCCCCACCTTGGCACCTTTATTTTGCGGTGGCAAGATTTGATCAAAAGATATTTTTAAATCTGGTTTTTGATTATTAACCAATAAAAAATCTAAATCTTTTTCGGCGACGACATTACCGCTTTTGCCCCATGGCGTGTTAAATGTACCGATAACCTGGCCTGCTTCGGCTACTTTAACAAATTGGAAATTTTTTACGTTGTTTTGTAAAAATTTTTTGGTGTCGGCGAGAGCCTGGTTGCGATTGGTCGCTCCCAAGATTACACCGATAAGAGTAACATCTTTTTCATTTATTTTATTTTTTATTGCAAACAAAAAACAGCCGCCGGCTTCATCGGTGTTGCCAGTTTTAATGCCGACAATGTTTTCCTGGCCAAGCAGAGTGTTATAATTGCCAACTTGACCTACTACCGGTAAAGTAACTTTACTTTGATTGACAATTTCTGCTAATACTTCTTCTGCCATGATATTTTCGCCCAAAATAACCAAGTCTTGGGCTGAGCTGACTGTCTGGGGCGACAGCCCGCTTGCATCAGCAAAATGGGTTTGTTCTAAGTTCAAATCTTTGGCCAAATTATTCGCGTAAGTTAAATAATTATCAACTGAGCCAAAGGCCCAATTAGCCAAAGTATCAGCGATATTATCGCCCGATGGTAAAAGTAAGGCTTGAAGAATTTGATATTCAGTCAGCTGCTCGTTTAGTTCAACCGGCACTACTGAACCGTTTTGAGCAAAATAAGTATTAAAAAGTTCAACATCTTTGGAGGTTATTGTGATAGTTGGTCCTTGTTTGCCAGTACTGAGCGGCTTTTGTTTTATAACCGCCAAAGCCAACATCGTTTTAGCAATGCTGGCAATCGGCGCGCTTTTTTGCTCGCCGTCCGTTGCCAAAACTCCGAAACCGCTGGCGCCAATAGCTTCTTGTTGATCTTTAGGCCAGGAAATTGCTGGCGTATTGGCTGTTGGTGCTTGGATTGATGATTCCGTGGCTTTAATCTTTGGCGGCGGGAGTATGAGGGCGACGATGATATAAATGATGATGAGTAAAATTATCAAAAAAACCCCAAATAATTTTTTATTTCTGGGTGAATTGACGACATGGTATTTATCAAAAGTTTTAGTTATCACTTTTTTAGTTTAACTTTTTTTTCAATCTAGGTCTAGTAAATAAAATAATATCTATATCGGTTTGGCAATTACAATCAAGCGTTCTTTATCGGTTCCCACTGGCACGCAAGTCATTAAAGTTAGTTGTTCGGAAGATGTGGGTTTTAATACATCAACATCAGTTGGATCAACGACTTGAGTCTCCGAAACTTTATACTTGAACTCTTTTTCTTGATACCAAACATCGATTTCATCGCCCTCTTTTATATCTGGCAGAGTACTAAAAATAGTTTTGTAATCGCCGGCAGCCCACCAATAATAAGAAGAATGGCCGAAAATAAAAGTGTTACTATTCTCGCCCGGCTTAGCAGTGCCTCTAAAATGCGCAACACCGCCTTCAAGAGACTTAAAATAAGCAGTTTTATCGTTGCCGTCAACGTCAGCAATTATCGGTGCATTGATATTTAAGCTCGGAATTTCTAAATGAAAATCTGTATATTTAGGCGCGGCTTGAGCTACAGGCGTCGGCGTAGGTTGTGGCGCTGGCTTTTGCTTTTTAGCAATTCCAAAAATACCAATTAATAAAATTAAAACCAGCCCTATCAAAATATATTTTATCGTTGGCAGACTCTTTTTAAATTTTTCAATGTTAAATTTGATCTTTAACATATATTTTATTATACATTAATTTAAAATGTTTGTATAGATTATTGTATCCTGATGGAACCCTCAGGTACCTTCAGTTCGGCTCTTTTTTATAGAAAATTTTTGATGCGTATTACGAAAGAGTTGTTATTGGGCGAGATTGCAATATGTAGATTTTGCTATTTTCAATTCCCCATTCAATATCGCAGGGGAAGCCATAATGTTCTTCTATCTTTACACAAATTTTCGCCAGTTCAACAATCTGTTCATCGGAAAGTTTCTGGAGTGATTTTTTATCCTCGGGAACCTGTTCCTCGGCTGTCGATTTTTCTTTGGTAACTATCATCATGTTTTGTTGAGCGATTTTTTTCTCTATGATCTGAAAATTTGTTTTATCGATAACGTAGTTATCGGGCGTTATTAAACCTCCCACGACCGCCTCGCCAAGTCCAAAACCCGCTTCAGCTACAATTTGGTTTTTGTCAGCGTTGACTGGGTTTACGGTAAAGGCAATCCCAGAGATTTCTGAATTAACCATTCTCTGTACCACAACGGCGACGGAAATTTGATCTTCTTTAAGCTTTTTTTCGAAACGATAAAAAATTGCTCGTGGTGTAAAAAGTGATGCCCAGCACTTTTTGACCGATTCAACTAAAGTTTCCTTGTCTACATTCAGGTAGCTTTCTAATTCTCCCGCCCATGAGGCAACAGAAGAATCTTCGGCTGTTGCCGAAGATCTAACGGCCACTTTGGCGCAGTTTAAATTTTCAAATTCTGAAATAATTTTTGTCTCGATATCTTTAGGGCAGGGTGCATCTAAAATGATTTTTTTGATTCTTTCGGAGGTCGAATTAATAGAAACATCAGATTGTGAGTCCACCTTCTTTAATAACAAATCGATTGCCTCAGTCAATTTATTGGCCCCAAGAAATTGGGTATAAGAGACCGCCAGAACTACAAAACCTTCCGGTACGGGGATACCTGCTTGAGTCATCTCGCCCAAAGAGGCTCCTTTTCCTCCTGCGATTGAAGAATCTTTTGAAGAAAGCTCGGCGAAAGTCTTTGTGAATTCCATTATGCTTGCTCTCCACGATGTTCTTCTTCAACGGTTAAAAAACTCGCAAATTGATTTTGATCGTATTCGACGAGTTTACCTCCCAACTGTAAAAAAGCTTTTCCTTCGGGATTCAGATGAATATCAAAGCCTTGATTGTTATCAACCCCTTGTTCGATGGTTTCTTGAAGAACAGAAACGTCTTGGCCTTCAATTTGTAAATATTTAGTAAGATAAAATAGATAAGATTCCAATTTCTCACCATGAGTTATAACTAAACCTACCTCTTTTTTAAAATCAGGGGTTTGTCCGGATTGAGTGCGTAACTTCTTTTCAGCACCACCGACAAATTCAGTTAATTCGTGTGCCAAAGCCTCAGGGTCGGAACCATTAGCTTTTTTAAAAGCCTCAGCCACCTCCGGTTTCAAAGTGCCGTTAATGTAGTCATCCCAAAAATCCGGACTCATCCCGCCATAATTTTCCTTCAGTGCTTTAAAAAAAAGTGGAATTTGATTATTGCCATGTTCAAAAATATCACCCAGTCTACTATCAAAATTTCTGCGAGAAGCATAATTGCCGTAAGACCCACGGATCGCTTGTTCATAACGACTTGCTGTGGTCGCTGCCCTCATTGGCTTTATCTCATGTCCATTTTCTAATTTTCTAGCCACCATAAAAGAGGGGCTTTGGTAAAAAGAAACCTCTGATCCCTGGGGTAAATGTTTTGCGAAATTATAAGCAGCAGAATCGGCAGCAGCCACATTTTCTTTCGAGATCAATGCGCCCCGATTGCCGGAGTTTGGATCTCTTTCGTAAGAGGTATGACGTCGAAAACTTAGCGTGACCATTCCTTTGTCCATCCATAAGGCTTCCTGTCTTGCTTCGGGAACTTCATTTTGAGACTCAATCGACATATTAACTTTCTAATATTTAAAGCTTTTCTATGCTAAAGTCGATCATATCTGGGGTAAAGACCATCGTCTTTAATTCCATTGGTAAATACCAAACTAAAAGGTAAAACATCGCCGCGTGACCAGTTGGCCTAGGTTTGATATCAGTAGTTTTCACTAAAATGTTCTTTATTTTGTCATGAAGCCCAAACCACATTGGTAACAACTGAGGATCAATCTCTCCCATCACGTCTTTATATTTGGCAAAGTTAGCGGCCTGTTTGTATGAAAGTTCAAAAAGCTCAAATTCTTCTGCCGTGAGTTTTCCTTTTGCTTTCTCTCGAATTTCTTCGATTGTATTACCCATGCCCCCCTGTCTTTGGGCTAATTTGATATTCTCATCGCGAAATTCTACTGCATGAGTTAACATATTGTATACCGGCGACATTGTTTTCCTAAATTCGGCCTGTTCTATCGGGATTGCCAGCTTCTTTATAATTTCAGAATCCTTATCATTTTTTGCGATTTCAATAACTCTATTCCAAATATCATTTAATTCCTTTGAACTTTCATGGGACTGTTTGCTAATTAGAGTTATTGCCTCGTCAACCAAACTTTTAGTTCTTTGATCTCTCCCCAAAATCTTCATTAGCTCAACGCCGTCCAATGCTTGTCTCATATACAAATCTGCGTAATCGCCTTGTAATAAATCTCTTTGGACCGTTGCAACATTGGTTTCATATTCTTCGATATCGCCTGTAATCTCAACGAATTTACGAATAAGTTTAACCAGGTTATCAACAAAATAATCTTGTAAAGGTCCATCAACAAATAAATAGTTGACGATCCAGAAACGGAAGCAGAACAACTTATGTAGTCGTTGGTCGATACTCACTAAAAATTCCAGATTGGATCGGTCGCCTTTTTCGTAATCGTCATTAATCTTTTTAAAACCTTTGAATAATTCATCATGAGCAAAATTCCCATATTCTCGATAAGCTTTTGAGTCATTTGCCACTTTGGCAGCGATTTCTTCGTAATAGGCAATTATCTTGGGAAATTTATTGGGATAGAAAAACATAAAGCCTTCCAAATCATTTGGAAGATGCTTAGGGAATTTGAACAAAGATTCTTCAAGCTTCATAGACACTTCCTTCGTAGCCATCTAAAATTACTTTTTGGCCGTCATGGACGGTCGAGGTGGCTGTTTGGGTACCAACGACGCACGGGATATTGAACTCGCGAGAGACGATGGCGGCGTGACAGAGATTCCCGCCCATGTCAGCAATGATCCCAGCTGACCGACGGATTGCCAACAAAAAGTGGGGTCTTGTCATTGCAGTGACGATAATGTCACCTTTTTCAACTCGCGCCATTTCTTTGTCAATGTCACCATGCATGAACATATTAACAATTCTAGCTGGACCTATGACTCGACCTCCTGAGGCTGGATAACCACTCAATATTCTTTTCGGTTTTTTCTCAAAAGGTTTAAAATAATCTCTCATCAGATCTTCCGATTCTTTGTATTGTTTAGAAGATTTGAGCCAGCCCTTTTTGTCATGCGTAATTGGGATCCCTTCAATGTGCAAGTCACCAATTATTTGCATAATATCCTGGTTTGGTGTAAGACCCATTTTGTCATAAACAGTCACTAATCGGCCTCTTCTGTAGGTGTGGAATCCATAGTAGCTTTGGTTTAGGCCGCTTAGTTGGTATCCCCACCAACCCCATGCTTTCCCTCCCTTGATTTTAAATTCGAAATCATTTTTCTTGTTGTCGATGATCGGCTGCTCAAAAGGTTGGCAGCTTTCTTTATTGAGAATAAGCTCCATCTCCTTGTTTTTAATAAAAGGTCCAAATCTTATTCCAAACTCTTTTTGAATATTTTTCAATAATTTTTCTGGGAATTCAACTTTTAGACGTCTCACGATTATGGTGGTGCCACTTTTTTGGGGATCGATCCCGCGTCTGACAATAAATGGATATTTATACCAATCGCCGTGTTCAAGCCAGTGATCTTCATCATATTCCAAAACATATTCCTCGTTAGCACCCTTCGGGGTTGTAATTAAAGTAAAACTTTTGCCTAAAAACGAAGTTGAGGTTTTCATCCCTAGCCCAAATTCGCCCAGTTTTCCGACTTTATCGGAAAACCCTAAGCGGATGCTTTTCACTGCCTCTTCTTCAGTCATGCCAGATGCGTTATCCGAAATGACGATCATGTCTGGTGAAATATCGATCGTAACGACTAATTTTTGCTCGGGTAGACGAGCATCAATGGAATTATCTATTAGTTCTGATAGAGCCTCCTGGATCGAATATCCGGTTTGAGAGATTTTGGTCATGATACTTCGATGTGGCGAAATATCAATGTATTTTTTTGTTTCTTTATGGGCCATAATAAGTCTCTCTTGTTACTTTTCAATTACATCTTCTCATACCCCTGTTACAATAGTCAATTATTTGGAAAAGAGCGGATAGATTTGCTAAGATTTAGATATGTATAACCAAAAAACAATTGATTATTTTTCTAATCCGCGGAATATGGGGGAAATAAAAGATGCTGATGAAGTTGCAGAAGGTGGAAACCCTGCCTGCGGGGATGTGGTTAAACTTTGGATTAAATTATCAAAAGATAAAAAGAAAATATCTGATATCAAATTCAAGGCCTTTGGCTGTGGCGCATGTATTGCCTCAACCTCGGCATTAACGGAAATGGCTAAAGGTAAAAAAATATCAGAAGCGCTAAAAATCACTAATCAAGATATCGCCGACTACCTTGGCGGCCTTCCGCCGCAAAAAATGATTTGTTCCAATTTTTCCACCGAAGTTTTACAGAAAGCCCTAAAAAAGATAAAATATAAGTAGCCTCGGGTCGCCTTTTTGAAAATATGCTCGCCAATATCCATCAAAAGATACCGGCTGTCAATTTCCCCAGCGAGGAAATTGCAGCCTACGCGCTCGGCCTCGCCCTTGACCATGCGGCTCGGCCTGTGCGAGTTACTTTTGAGGATATTTGGCTCGCTCGTTTGGGTTTGATTATTTAGAATTTGGGATTTGTTTACCCTTCGACAGGCTCAGGGTAATCCCGAGCGCAGTCGAGGGATTAGAAATTAGTAATTAGAAATTAGGATTTATCCAAAAATGGTGATTAACATTTTTGCGATCATTGTGGGCTACCTTTTAGGGTCGGTCTCACCGGCTTATATTTTAGGCCGGCTTTTAAAAGGGATTGATATCCGCCAGCATGGGACCAAAAATGCCGGCACGCGCAATGTCAAGAAAGTTTTAGGGCTGGGCCCAGCGATTATTACAGGGGCTTTCGATTTTTTCAAAGGCCTTTTGGCAATGTTGATTGCCTGGAAACTGGGTGCGCCGGAAATCATTATTTATGCCTCGGGCTACGCGGCAATTATAGGTCATATTTTTCCTTTTTACCTTGGTTTCCGCGGCGGCGAAGGTCAGGCGACATCAGTGGCCATATTTTTATATTTGATTATTAAAGCTCTCATAAATGGCTGGTTTCCTTTTGAAATTTTGATTCCTGTTTTAGCTCTCGCAGGTTTTCTTTTTATTATCTCTCCGACAGAGATAGTGGGCGTTTTTGCCTTACCTGCTTTCATCTTATTATTTTTGTCGCGAACGCAGATCAATATTACTACTATTTTTCTTATAATTATTATGATCCAGATGTGGATTGTCACCCTCTATAATGTTAGAAAGTTCAATTTATTAGAGTTTTCGGAGGCGCAAGCCAAAGATATCAAATTTTGGCGGACAATTCTTAGACCTCTAGCAATAGTTTTTCCTTTGATGTACTTATTACTAGATCGTCGCTTTATGTTAATTTTTATTGGATCAGTTGCCTTAGCCTTTTTGTTATTGGACATTGTAAGATTGCTCTCGAAAAAAACTAACTTAATCTTGTTTAAATCATTTCTGTTTAAGCAGAAAGAAGTTCGGACTTTTTCATCGATGACAATGTTTTTAGTGGCAATATTTTTATCAATTTTGCTTTTCCCTAAGAATATTGCCATTTTAGCTTTGACTTTTTTAATTTTTGGCGATGTCTTTGCCAAGGTAATAGGCATGTTATTTGGCAAAGTCCACATATTTAAAAAGACCCTTGAGGGGTCAATTACTTATTTTTTGGCCGCGGGGATCTTCGGAATGTTACTGCAACCTTATCTTGGGGTAAGTTACCTGATTCTAGTTATAGGCGCCTTGACAGCTGCTCTGGTTGAACTTATTCCCTGGGGAGTTGATGATAATTTATCTGTAGCAATAATCTCCGGGGCGGTTATGTATATTATTACTATTTTTTAGTCGTATGATGAACTCGAGCCCTTCCTGAAAAAGGAAGTTACAATCAGCAGTAAAACTGGCAGGACTATCCACCAGACATAATGGCCAATTAAGAAACCGCCTAGTCTTGAAGCCGAGGCGAAGGCGTCTCTTGATTCGGCCGGCAAAAAATAGAAAATCGAAGAAATGATTAAGCCAGTCGTCAAAATTGAATAAACGACGATCTCAATCGGTGAGATAATTCCCTTAGATTTACCGCCTGAAATGCCAGTTTTCGCTGTCATAAGCATTATGACTGCTAAAAAGATAACTACCCTGACAGTAAAGGGCGAAGCGTGAGAATTAACCCAGAATGAATTTAAGACAGTTTTATCGCCTTGAAAGAAATCTAAGACTGTACCTGAAATTGCCTGGGTGACAATTAAAGAGACATAGACTGAAAGTAGGGTTGCAACAATTTTCTCCCGTTGCAAAATATAGCCAAAAGCTATTCCTACTAGAAAAATGATTATAATTGCCAGATTCCAAGACGGCGTTGGCATTTCCCCTCCAACCTTCGCCAAGGCTTCGGTTGGCAAGCCGCCGGCGAAGTGTTGTCCTCCGAAGCCCGCACTTGTGAGAATAGGATGGAATCAATTTCACAGTAAGGGCGTAGGACGGACACTCTTTTTTATTCTATATCTATTATCCAAAAAATATCGATAAATGTCAATAATAAGCAATATTTCAAAGCCCTAATTCTTTTAACCGTTCTAATAATTCTTTCTGTTCTCGAGAAAGCTTCCTCGGTAATTGGATTCTAACAGTGACTAATAAATCACCTTTCCCGCCCCTGAAGGGTTGTCCCCTGCCTCCAAAGCGAAATGTTTGCCCATCCTGCGTTCCGGGAGGAATATTTAAGGTTAGCCTTTCACCGATTGAAGTCTGCAAAGGGATTTCTGCTCCCAAAAGTGCTTGAGTAAGGCTAATCGGCAGTTCTGTTTGAACCTGGGAAAAGGCTTGGCCAAAAACACTTTCGAAAATATCTCCCAGACCGCCAAAACCTCCGCCAAAGGCGGATCCGCCTCTGGCGGAAAAGCCGCCAAAGTCTCGGAAATCCCAGTTAACACCTGCTCCTGGAGCGCCTTGCCAGTTAAAGCCCCCTGGGCCATCAGCAGTCCCAAACTGGTCATAAGAAGCTCTTTTTTGCGGGTCGGAGAGAATTTGATAGGCTTGGTTGATCTCTTTAAACTTTTCTTCAGAAGATTTACCCGCTTTATCAGGGTGATATTGGTGGGCTAGTTTCCTATAAGCTTTTTTAATCTCTTCAGTTGTAGCGTTTTTTGAAACGCTTAATACTTCGTAATAATCTTTTGCCATGATTAATTATTGTAGCAGTTTAAACTATTACTTTCAAGGAGAAAAATATCTGGTTTATTTATTAGAGCTGCTATTTGTATTTGGAGGAGAAGTCTGTAAAATCCCCTGATCATTATATACTTTTCCGTCATTGGCGTTAATCCTTATTTTTTGACTTTTTGTTGCTCCGCGATATTCAACTACGTACCAGAGCCAGTTCTTTGGTTGAGACTGAGAAAGTGTTACGGTGATTTCTGTCTCTGGGTTTTCGGCTCTAAATGTAAGGCCGCTATTTTCCTCTGCGGTTTTAATCGCATCAGCATAGCTTACCTTCCAGTATTGTTCTTGAATCGGCGATAGGTCTCTACCTAAGTAGTCATCTTTGTTAACCATCGCCCTAACTGGTTTTGACTGATCAGAGGCCAATGAATAAGTCCACCAATAATCAGGTTCTTTCGAAGATCCAAAAACAAAAGTTTCTACCAGGCTTTTGGGGTCAAAATCCGGTGGCACCTTAAAATTATAAGCGACGAAGACAGCATCATTTTGCCAGGCAAGCGAAGCTGCTTTGGCTTTAGCAAGGTTGGTTAATGTTTTATTCTGAGTAGTTTTGTTGTCCTGACCAGTTAAATCTGTTGACGGGCTAGCATTATTTGAAGTCGAAGTCTTAAATAAGTTACAATTCGCCCCCATAAACAATACCCCAACCAATAGGACGAGAATTTTTAGGAATTTCACTGCCCCTCCTCTTAAGTAATAATCTTGAGCTAATTATACACCAATTCTGAAATTTTTAAAATTACTTTTTCTCGCCGTTGCTATCTTCTTTTTTTTCTTGCTGCGGCTCAGTTTTTTTCTCTTGATTCTGTCCGTTCTTGCCATACATGGCAGCGCCAACTTTTTGGATAGCAGAACTTAGAGCATCAGTATCTTGCTTAATTTTTTCGATTTTCTGGCCCTCAAGAGTTTTTTTCAAGGTACTTATTTTTTCTTCAACTTCTTTTTTATCTTCAACTTTTGCTTTTTCGCCAGCACCTGCCTTGTCGGCAGACAGGTCTTTCAGGGTTTTTTCGGAAGTATAAATAAGATTTTCAGCAATATTTTTGGTTTCGATTAAATCTTTTTTCTTTTGGTCATCAGCGCTGTGAGCGGCAGCATCATGTTTTGCCTTTTCAATTTCTTCTTTTGAAAGGCCCGAAGAAGAAGTAATTGTAATCCTTTGCTCTTTATTGGTTGCTTTGTCTTGAGCTTTGACATTCAAGATGCCATTAGCATCAATATCAAAAGAAACTTCTACTTGAGGAATTCCTCGAGGAGCTGGGGGAATGCCATCTAACATAAATCGGCCTAAAGTTCGGTTATCAGCTGCCATTGGTCTTTCACCTTGCAAAACATGAACCTCAACCGAAGTTTGATTGTCAGCCGCGGTTGAGAAAATCTGGCTTTTGTTAGCGGGGATAGTAGTATTTTTCTCTATCAAAGGTGTCATTACGCCACCCAAAGTTTCGATTCCCAAAGTCAGAGGTGTGACATCGAGCAAAAGTAAATCCTTAACCTCGCCAGATAATACGCCTGCTTGAATGGCGGCACCCAAAGCAACACATTCGTCAGGATTTACACCTTTAGATGGCTCTTTACCGAAAATCTCTTTGACGGTTTCTTGAATGAGGGGCATTCTAGTCTGTCCGCCAACCAAAATTACTTCACGAATATCTTTTACATCTACTTTGGATTCTTTTATAACCTGCTCGCAAATTGGAATCGTCTTTTCAATTAAAGAAGAAGTTAATTGCTCTAGTTTTGCCCGCGTTAGTTTCATTACCAGATGTTTCGGGCCAACTTTATCAGCTGTCACAAAAGGCAAATTAATCTCAGTCTCCATATTGGTTGAAAGCTCAACCTTGGCTTTTTCAGCGCCTTCTTTGACTCGCTGTAAAGCCATCGGATCTTCTTTTAAGTCAATGCCTTCCTGTTTTTTAAACTCATCACAAATCCAATCCATAACAGCCTGGTCTAAATCATCACCTCCGAGATGGGTGTCGCCACCGGTGGAAAGGACTTCAAAAACACCATCGCCAATCTCTAAGATGGTAATATCGAATGTTCCACCGCCAAAGTCATAAACCGCGACTTTGCCTTCCTTCTCTTTGTCGAGGCCATAAGCCAGAGATGAAGCGGTTGGCTCGTTGATGATTCTTTTGACAGTAAGCCCAGCAATCTCGCCAGCATCTTTGGTCGCCTGGCGCTGCGAATCGCTAAAATAAGCGGGAGTGGTGATGACAGCTTCGGTAACTTTCTCGCCCAAATAACTTTCAGCGTCTTTTTTTAATTTTTCCAAAATAAAAGCGGAAATTTCTTGAGGTGTGTATTCTTTATTTGCCATTTTAACTTTAACGCCATGATCGGCCTTGACGATTTTGTAAGGAAGGAGTTTAAGATCTCTTTGAACTTCATCGTCTTCCCAGCGACGGCCGATTAATCTTTTGATCGAAAAAATCGTATTTTCAGGATTGGTGATGGCTTGGCGTTTGGCTAGCTGTCCGACCAATCTTTCATTGTTTTTAGATTGCGCCACAATTGATGGGCACAAATTAGATCCTTCAGCCGTGGCAATAATTTTGGCCTTACCTGCTTCGACCACTGCCACAACAGAATTAGTTGTCCCTAAATCAATTCCAATAACTTTGCTCATTTGAAACCTTTCTAGATATAGTTCTTAATTTTATCTCTAATGTAAAGTATACTTGACATAAAAATAATTGTCAAGTGCCCTCTTTTTGTCAATGAGAACGTTAGAATCGCCCGCACTTGATCCAGGCACCCGCCTTAGGGCGATCAGATATTATTATTGTAATAAGAATGGGATAAAGTATGCTTTACATTTTGTCAAGCCCCGTTTGATAGTAATCTATCAAACGGGGCGCAGATCCCGTAGATTGCGCTCCTGCAAGTAGAGGACGCAGTCACTTTTGCAGGAAGCAATTCTAGCGGGATCAAGCCCTTGATTTTCTACTCCAGAAGTTATCTTGACATAGAACGGAATTCCTGCTATAATGCGTGCATCCGATCGATAAGGAGACGGCAATGCCAAGTTGCGCAGATGCACGTTGGATGATGTTCATTGGTAGTGCTGAGAACGCAGTCAGGGACGCGGTCATCATGGTCATTTCGGCCGCAAACCCCGAAGCCCTCGGCGACCGCAGAGGCGGCTACTTCTGTCTGAAGATCCTTGGTGCCGATGGTTTCCTCATAAGGCCAATGTTGGCCGGCGAGGTCACCAACGGCAAGGACGAGAAGTACGTCGCCTTCTGCCAGGAGAAAGCTCTGCGGCTGGAAGCCGAGCATGCGGCTCATGGCCATGTATCGAGCTGGCAGAGCCGAGATCCAGAGCACGACAAGTGGGGCGGCGCAGTCCTAGGGCCCGATGACCAAAAGCGCCAGTACGCTTTCTCGTTCTCTGGGCTGCCCGAACTCTGCGACGAGGCGGTGATGCTCCTGACGGCAGTTCAGGTCGGTCACCTCACGAAGGCCGAGGCGATCGAAATCGCCCGGATCTCCAACAACACCTTCTTCATGCATCTCTCCGACCAGATCCCGGACTAACAGACAGGGGCAACCTTGTCATCAGGCGAGCCGCCAGCGATAACTTCAAGGCGGCTTTTTTCTATAAAATTATTCATAAATTTAATTCCTAGCCCTCGTTAAAAATAGACTATTACTTTAATTTACTATCGAATATTATGCGGTCGTCAAATATCCGATAGTTTTCTTGGAGGACTTTATTCCAATTTTCGTTACAACGTGAAGTACTACACTATTTAGCGACCGCATAATATTGTAGTACTTCAACCGTCTCTACCCCACCTAACTAGCTACCTAAGCCCAAAAAACTACACCCCAGGGGTGTCGGAAGTGTCGGAAATGGCGGGATCTTAACCATTTAGAACCCACCGCGTAGGTGGGTGCAAGGGGGTTAAGTTTTTATTTTCCTTTACTTACTCTCACTTTAGCCGGTTTGAGAATTTTGCCATCAAACTGCCAGCCGCTTTCTATTTCGGCGATTATATGATCGCAAGGAATTTTGTCATTTTCTTCGCAAGATATCGCTTCGTGTAAATTATGGTCGAACTCGCCACTAGTATCGATTCGTTTTAAACCTTCTGAACTCAAAATATCTTCAAGTTGTTTTTCAATTTGTTTTACGCCTCTAACCCAATTAGAATCCTGTTCTTTTTTGGGCGTATGTGAATGCCTTAAGGCAAAAGCGCGGCGGAAATTATCCAAAACCGGTGTGATTTTGGCAACAAAATCGGCTTTGGCGAGCATCAAAAACTCCAACCGTTGTTCTTCGGAGCGCTTACGATAATTTTCAAAATCAGCGGCGGTTCGTTTCCAGCCGTCTTCGAGCTCTTTAATCTTTACTTCGTACCCTTTTATTTTGTCGTGTTTTTTTGCCATATCGGATTTCATTATACAATAAATATAATGACGCATCAAGAATTTGGCTTATCAAAATATGTCATCGGGGTGCTTGCTTCTTTTATTGTGGGATTATTTTTGGCTGATAAAATTCCGCTTGGTTTTGGTTGGGCGGCAGGAATTATTGGTGGGCTTATCATTGGGCTGATTTTATTTTGGCGCGAACAATATTATCGCTTGGGGCTGCTTATTATCATTACCCTGATTCTAGGGCTTTCTTACTATCATTTTTGGGATTGGAAAGAAAATAGAAAACAACTAATATATAGTAATCAAATAGAGATTTTGGGTACAGTAGTATCTAAACCAGAAATCAGTAATGATCAAAAACTAATAATAGAATATAATAATACAAAAATTTTAGTGACGACTGCCAAATTTCCTGAGTATCAATATGGCGATAAGCTAAAAATCACCGGCACAATTGAAAATCCAGCAGCAATGAAACCGGACGCCACCGGTTTTAATTATGGCCAATATCTTTTGAAGCACGGTATTCGCGGATTGATCAAAAATCCAGAAAAAATAGAAAAAATAGGTACTAGCGGCAACATCATAGTCAAATTAATTTACAAAGCCGGCGATGCTTTTGAGACCTCGCTCAACCGCATTCTGCCTGAGCCGTACGCCGCTTTTCAATCCGGACTGCT
>Ga0315274_10001123_pt1 | contig 41495 bp, 50 predicted proteins | sample YL17G02_20_MG_FD_203700 | JGI IMG/M metagenome (GOLD analysis project Ga0315274, IMG submission 203700) | Sediment microbial communities from Yellowstone Lake, YNP, Wyoming, USA - YL17G02_20 | ecosystem: Environmental > Aquatic > Freshwater > Lake > Sediment | place: USA: Wyoming | collected...
CAAGTGATTACAAAATGGAGTGGCGGAGGGAGAGGGATTCGAACCCCCGGCAGATTTATTTCACCTCTGATTGAGGGTCACTCCTCCCCTCATCCCGGGTCGGCCAGCCCCAAGGGAAACCTCACCTCTACGTGAGCTTGATGGTTCGATCCTTCCTGCTCAGCCATTCCCGGAGAAGGGAAACGACGAGGGTATTGACCGAGATTCGATGACGCTCCGAGAATTTCTGGAGCTCCGCCTTGATCTTCCCTCGATCCTCGTCCGGGAGCCTGATCCAGATATCGAATTTTCTGGTACTCAAACGGGCCTCCTGTCTCACGTCCTGGGCGGCGGCTAATCCCAAAGCCGTGCCGGAGAATATTCCTGGGATTCCCGCTCGGTGCGGGATAGAGAAGAGGGGGGGATTGCCCGGGCCCGCCCGGCTACGTGCAAAACCCCATCCCGATCTTTCCCGCCGTACTCGACAATTCCGCCAGCTCCACGTGGGCGTTCGATCCGCCCCACAATCCGTCCAAGATCATCTCGCAAAAAATAAATCATTTTCATCCTCCTCACCCGTCACAGGTCCCGGGTATCGTATACACCATAAGCGGACCGTTTGTCAATCCTCTTCTTGGCGGAGACATACGTCCCCGGCGGTCGTGTCTCGGAGGAGGAGGATGAACGGCTCCCGGAGGATGATCTCTCGGATGTAGACTCGCCTCTTCCTGTCCTCGCTTTCCCACTCCCCGGGCTGGAGCTCCCGTCCGCAGCCGACCGCGGCCGCGTACCGGCGGGCCACTTCCAGCCCTCGCCAGGTCTTCCGCATCCTGGGGACCCTCATCCTGCTCCCCCTTCCAGCCAGGTCCACAAGTTCCGGGTGTTTAGCGGTCGGCTTCCGAACAGGCACCTCCCTCCCGGCCTGATCCTGGAGCCGGTCAAGAGACAGAACCGGCCGGCGTCCGAGTGCCGGCAGCCCAAGTGCCGGCGTCCCTTCCGTCTGTGATTCTTCATGCTTCACCTCCAGACCGGGGGACCTCCCCCGGTTTCGGCCTTCAGGCCTCTTCAGTGGAGGGCTGGAACGTGCGGCCGAATCGGTCCGGGATGATCCGGCGGAGGATGGTCTCGGCCGTCTTCAGGATTCTGAGCCCGGACTCGGTGAGGACTTTTTTGTCTCCGTGCCAAACTCCAACATATTTCCCGGCGTCCTCGTTTTTAATCCCGACCGATCCGCCGACGACATAGGCGACGGCCTCCGCTTCGGCTTCCCTTCGGGTTCGGTCGATGTCCGATCCGGCATGACCGAGGACGGCATGGGCGAGCTCGTGGAAAACGGTTGAAAGCATAGCCCGAGGGTCCGGCCGTTTGGTGATGAAGATTTGCTTTCCGTCCGTCTTCCCGTTTTCGTGGCGGGCGTCGCTTTCAACCGTCCACTGGTACTCCGGGAATTTCCCCATGACGTCCTCAAGCGAAACCTCCGCTTGTCCGGTGATCGCCTTCCGGCCAAGGTCGAGCGGCTTTCCGTCCGTCTGGGAGTAGTCGAAGACGTAGACAACACGAAAGCCCCGGAGGGAATAGCTGGGTTCTTTCCCTTCTTCCTTCCCGTCCTCGTCCTTGTTCTTGAACATGAGAGGAGCGAGGATGGCTAGGCCATGCTCTCCAGCCTTCACGAACCGGCCGACCCGCTTCCACTGCTGGAAGCCAGCACAGAGGCCGGCGGTCGGCTTCTGTGACCATATTAAAAGAAGGTTCCCAAAACTGTAGTCGTGGAAACCTTGGCCCCAGTGCTCGACGAATTGATCAAGGACCCCTCGATCTGTGACGATCGAAGCGGCGAGATCGTCGAGCCTCGCCTTAAGCTCTTCCTGTTGCATTGGTTTTTCCTCCTGCCCGTCACAGGTCCCGGGCACTCCCGACCGGGGGAGACCCCCCGGTTTCGTCCTTCAGGACTCATCAGGGGAGAGATGATATTTGCGATATGTGCGGGTAAACTCGCGGATGCAATACCATGTATTGCGCCAGTCATGGATGCGGATGCTTTCCCGGGCCTGCCGTAAAAGTGCCGATGAAGCTAAGCTAATTTTCATCTTTCTTCTCCTTGCCCGTCACAGGTCCCGGGCTGTTGTCGTCCGCCGTGCCAAGCAGTGATCGCAATAGAAGGAAGGGTCGGGCTTCCAGAGTCCGGCGTCCTTGCGGGCCTGGTTGTACCCGGTGACCCAGCCAGCCCAGCCCATCAGCAGGGCTGAGACAACCGCGACCGCGAGGAGTCCGGCAGCCTTCTTCCGCCGTTCCCGGTCCTCCCGGTCGAGCCCAAGAGCTCGTTTGAGTCTTTGTTGAGTCATCTTGCACCTCCAGCCTAAGCGTACCATGGGCCAGCCATTTGTCAACGGCCCCCCCACAACTTTAGAAAAGATTTTCCTTCCCCCCTGTTGTAGTGATCTGCCTTTCAGCTTAGGATTGATAAGTCAAGGAAGATAAGATATTAATACTATGTATGGAGTATAAGAGTAAGAAGGAAATAGGAAAGGTAGTGTATATAATCCTGATCGGAATAGTAGGGTATAGATCAATCCCAGGGGGAGACAGGGTCGGCTCAGATAGGGAAAGGGTCAATCAAGGGATATCAGGGCTGGAATCATCTCGGAATGAACGTCGTATAAGTACTATTATGTAGACTACGTCAATGGATCAGGGGGCTGGGGGGGTATGGGAACTTTCGAGGAGGCCCCCCCCTATAGTATATTACCCACTCTCTATCCCCAATATTTTCCATTATAGACCCTTTCCTTCCCATCCTTTCCCATCTGTGACATTCACTCTTGATATTCATGATGGATTGTCACTCCGGGATGGGGTGATGTATTCCAGGAGGGGGGAATCACTCCTAGGGGAGGGTAGGGATAGCCGGGACAGAGGTGAGGGGGTGCGACGGGGAGGAAAAGGGGGCGGCCGGCGGTTCACGCGAATTCTCTTTCGTCGCCCCGAAACTCGTTATGTACGATGACGGGCCGAGCCCCTGGGTCACGGATGAGGGCTGGCGTGCAGAAACAGATCTGGTCGAGAATGTGGCCGGTTTGGTCGGGGACGACATGGACTTCAGGGCCGATGTCTTGGACGAACCAGGTCAAGGCGTTTTTGGTTTTCCGGCGGCGGCGGTTATATCTCATAATCGCTTTCCATGACAGTCCTGCACCATGGACAACAAATAATGCCGAACCTGGCCTTATTATTGAAGATCAAGCTCTCCAGTATGACTGTCCCAATCCCCCTCCAGCCGCACCTTCCGCATCGAAAGACCCATTCTTTTTCCCGGATCTTTATTCCCGCGGGCATCAATGGGTCACTCATCTTTGCTCCGGTCTATTCTCATGTAGATTCTTGAATTCCAGGATGAACTTGTCCCCTTCCACCCGAATCGTACAGAGAGCTGAGAGGCTTGAAGCCAAATTCATGGCTATTGCACCGACTCCGGCCTTAATCTTCTCTTCAAGCCTGCCATCTTTGAGGGCCGCTTCTACGATCTCGGCGAAAGCGAACTGGATCCCGGGCTTGATATACTCTTGGATGAGCTTATCCCCGGTCATTTGGCTGAGTGTTTTTACCATCATGAATCCCCTTCTTCCCTTCCTCATCGGCCAGCCGGCGGAGCTCGTCCAGGACCATTCTGCATCCATGGAGGATCCCCACGGCGTACTGATCCCGGCTGAATTGATATTTGGCCCTGATCCCATTGATCGCCTGGGCCAACTTAACCGCACTGATTTTTTCGTAGCTCATCTTCCCCTCTTCCCTGCGAGGACCCGCCTGATCTCCCGGTCGTTATACTTCTTTGCGATTTTCGCTATCCAGGCTCTTTCCCATGCCGCAAAGATCCCCGCCTCGTGTATGTTCAACCCGTTCCAAAGAACCTTATCACAAGCCTTACAGATTATCGTCTGTGCTTGGAGGGCCGAGAGATTCCTCCGCCAAACCCGCCGTTCCAGCTCAGCCATAAAGTCCTGGCCAGACTGGGCGGTCTCGAACGGGCTATCGGCTCTTCTCTTGAATTCTTCGAAGCCGATCCGCTTCGAGGTCTTTTTTGAAGGCATAGATCCTCTCCTTCATCATGGCGTCCGGGTCCTGGGGTCCAAGTCCCATGTCCGTCCAGAGTTGGATCGCGGACGACCACTCGCACTCGGCCCTGTTGTGCCCGGTCATCCCCCCCACCCATAGGCCGAGTCCGAAGGCGGCCGCAATCGCCAGCAATACGATCAGCAAGCTCCAGGGGATCCGCTTCTTAATTTTCTTCATATAGACTCGCTGAACCTCCCCGTTCGGGGCGGTTCTTTCTTCGACTAACTTCCAGCCCTTGGGGATACTTCCCCTCTCCCTGGATTGTAATGTATACCCCACTAACTCCATTTTGCCCTCCACTTCGAATAGTACAACTGTTGCCGGATTTGTAAATAGATGGGCCCAAAGAATATTGCCAAATATGGCACGGTTATTTTTTTATCACCGGCAAAACACCTTGACAAACAGTGTCATGGATACTTATTGTCAAGCCGATTAAACCTATGAGTTTACTAAGAATTGCGAAGGCCTGGGGTTTCAAGCAGAAGATGAAGATCGCCTTCAACGCCTGCAAGGAGCTCGACCGGACCTATCTCCGGGCCCTTCCCCGCTGGAAGCGGAAGCAGTTTTGGAATGATTTTGTGGACCGCGAGAACTTCAGAAATGTCACCTTCGCCAACATCCCGGGCCTCGAGTGGATGAGGAAAAGGCTGTCGAGGTAATCCGATGTTAGTCTTCGACGACTCAGGGGTTCCGGTCCTCATCAGGAGAATGGGCGATCGTTTTCCCAAGCCCTTCCACCCGGGCCGGCCGAGCCGAAAGAAGACCCTGGCCAAGCAGCGGAAGATGATAAAGCTTTCCAGGCAAGAAACCAGGGAGCTCTCGGCCAGGCAGCGGAAGGCCCTCGATCGCTACGTCGAGCTCGGTCTCGATCCGGCCAAAAAGCGGGATGCTGCGGAAGGGGCCGGCTACCCGGCCAAATACGCCGCCCAAGCCATGAACAGGATCCTCGACTATCCGCCGGTCCATAAGCGGATCGTCGATGCCCTCGAGAAGGCCGGCGTCACGGACGACAGGATCGCCGAGGTCATTTTTGAGGGCTTGGACGCCGTCCATCCCTTCCGGCCCGAGCAGAAAGACTATGCGACGATCGAGAAGTTTGCCCGCCAAGCGAACCAGCTCCTGGAGAATTTTCCCGAGACCCGGATCCGCATGAGCAAAGACACTCGGCAGATCGTGATTACGATGAACATCGACGACGCCGATTCCTACAAACGATACCTCGCCTTGCGGGGCGGCTCCCAGCCCGCCCTCCCGGCCCCGGGGGGTTCGGATGGGCAGTAAGATCCCGAACGTCCACGTTCGCTCGACCATCCCGGACGAGGTCATGGAGAAATTCAAGATCCCGCCCGAGCTCTCGACCCCCCAGGCCTTCATCGACAAGTGCCTTACCGACACCCTCTTTTTCGAAGTCTTCGTCATGCGGCACGGCAAGAAGAAAGAATACCGCGACTTCAACGCGATTCATGCCCAGGCTATTAATTGGCTGAACTTCAGCATCAACCCTATCCGCCAGAAGCTCTTGCTCATGTGCAGGAACTCATTGAAGTCGACGATCGGACGCGGCTTCTTCATCCAGGAATTCCTGAAGCTCTGCTATTTCGAGACCGAAGCCCTGCTCGGCCTCGTGACCGGCTTGGCCGACCTCGCCGGAGAGCATCTTCAGATCGTCGGTCGGGAGATCCTGTCGAATCCGCTCATCCAAGCCTTCTTCGGCGACTTCGTTCCCCGCCAGGAGAAAGACGCCGAAAGCTGGAATGACGACAAGATCCGCTGGAAAAAGATCGGCGTCGACATCGGCTCCACGAAGAAAACACTCAGCGGCCGGCACTACGGGGGGATATGGAACGACAATCTTATGAACGAGGTCAATGCCCGCACTCCGGACCTTCGTAAGTCCATCGTCGACTTGTGGCGGGCCCAGGAACCCCTCCTCACCGACGACGCCTGGGAGCTCGTCTCCGAGACGCCGTGGGAGGCCGACGATGTTTCGGGCCACATCCTCGATCCGGAAGACCTCAACTTCGATTACCGCTCCATCTTCCGGAAGTCGCCGGCTATCTTTGTGACCGAGTCGGGGTACGGCATCTTCTCATGCTTCGCCCGCAACGAGAAAGGCGAGCCCAACTTTCCCGAAATAATCTCCGAAGAATATCTCCGCCGGAAGCGGGCCAAGCAGGGCGAGTACCTCTATCAGCGGATGTACGAGGGCCAGATCGTTTCGAGCGAAGAGCGGCTTTTCGTCCGATCCGACATCCTCCACTACGACGTCCTGCCGGAAAACACTTTCCGGAATATCGCCGTCGACTGCTCGGGCACCGAAGGCCGCGAGAGCACGCCGACCGGCGTTACGATCGGCGATTGGGACGAGGATGCCGTCCTCCACGTCAGCTACGCCAAGAAGGAAAAAGTAGACCCCATGACCATGTTCAAATGGGTCACCAAGCTTTGGGACGACAGCATCGCCGAGAGCAGGATCCCGCTGTGGATGATTATCGAAAACGAGAAATACGGGATCTTCCTGAAAAGCCTGATCGAGAACGACAGGCCGGACATCCGCGTCCGGACCGTGAACCTCAAGGGCGTTCCCCAGCCGGTCCGGGTCGAGACGCTCAAGCAGTATTACCAGTCCGGGAAGATCAAGAGCCGCAAGGGGCTCCACGACTACGAGGCCGAGCTGCTGGCTTATAAGCGGGGAAGGGCCAAATCGAGACAGGTCGACACGGCCCTTCTCGATACGATCTTCCTCCACTGGGATAACAAGTACGTCCCCAAGAAACGGCCGCGGCTGACCTCGGCGGATGTTATCGAGGACGATTTTCGAAAGCAAATCGAGAAAGACCGCAGGGCGGCTCACGAAATCCCGCTCAAGGCCTTTGTCGAGGCCCGGTTTTAGGAGGATCAAATGACGGGACTCATCATCGCACTCGTCACGGCAATCGTCAGCCTGGTCGTCGTCGTCCTGCTCATGACGAAGGAGCACCGCAAGGAAACCATGGACCTCCACGACCGGCTCGCCTCGAAGAGCCTGGAGGACTACCGCTACTGGCGAGACCGGCACCCCGAGGAGCTCAAGGACTACCGGGCCCGGCTCGAGCTCAACCGCCGCGAGGTCGAGGAAAGGCTTGAAAAGGATCGACGGAAAGGTCCCGTGGGACCGGGCGAAGCCGAAAGAATCGAGGCCGCAAAGCAGTTTTAGGGCATAACCGATGTATACCCCGCCGATCGACCAGAACGACGACCAGAAGAAGCTGGCCCAATTCATCGAGGGTGTTTGGAACAACCACCCGCTCGTCTCCGAGCTTCACGGCAAATGGCAGGAATGGGTCGAGTGGTTCGAGGGGAATCAGTACACCCACTGGAATGAATTCTCGAAGAAGCTCGAGGACGTAAGTCACCTCGTCACCCGAGAGATCAAGAACGTCTACAACCGGATCACGCCGCTCGTCCGCCAAAACTGGGGCGACCTGACCTATCGGCACGAATTCTACGTCGGGCCGAACACGATGGATCCCGAGGACATCAAGGCCGCCAAGGTCGGATCGGGCGTTATCGAGTATCTCCACGACCTCCGGGCCTTCCATTCCAAGATCAAAATGGCGAAGCTCTGGGCCATCATCACGGGAAACGCCTGGGTCAAGACCTGGTGGGACGAGTCGCTCTTCGGCTTGGCCGACGCGGAAGGGAAGGTCAAGAAGGTTCGGGGCGACGTCAACTTCAGCTATATCAATCCCTTCAACGCCAGGCCCGATCCTTCCGCCCTTCACCCGTCGGAGTGGAAGTATTTTCTTGAGGGCAAACTTGTGCCCTTGGCCCAGATCGAGGCCGCCTACAAGATTCCCAAGGGTGTCCTCAAGGCTCAAGGCTTCGAGTTTAAGAACCTCAAGCTTTTCTCCCGAGGCAACATCGGTAAGCCGATGGAGGATTCCGGGCTTCTTCTCGAATATTACGAAACCGCCTCGGACCAATTCCCCAAGGGTCGGCTCATCATCTCATGCCAGGGCGTTCTTGCGTACAACGACATCAATCCGACGCCGGACGCCGATATCCCCTACGGCCACATTCCGGGGATCCTCCCCATTCTCGATACGCAATACTCCGACTCGCTCGTCCGGCTCGCCCAGTCGAGCCAGCGGCAGTTGAATCGCTACGGGTCGCAAGTCGACGAGTATTTTGCCAACTTCAAGCCCAAGGGAATGATTCCCAAGGGGTCGCTATTCGGCGGCGACCTTATTGCCTACAAGCGAGCCGGGATCGACTTTATCGAGTACGATCCCCGCTTCGGTCAGCCCTATTGGCAGTCCCCGCCGAGCCCGCCCGAGATGATGGCGTCCTGGCTCTCGTTCCAGGAGAAGGAGATCGAGACCGAGACCTCGATCCGAGAGGTCAGCATGGGGCGATTGCCCAAGTACGCGAGCCGGGCGTCCGGAGTTCTCGTCGATAAACTCAGAGAACCCGATAAATCCGTCCTCCTGCCGGCAGTCGAGGAGCACGATGAATCGCTCTGCCGGCTCGTCAAGGTCGAGCTCAAGATCGTTCAGAAGCACTATACCGAACCCCGTCTCATCAAACTTGTCGGTCGATCGAAATCCGAAACGGGGGCCGTCCGGGCTTTTAAGGGCGAAGACCTCCGGGACAATACCGATGTCCGGGTCGTCCCCGGCGTCAACGTCTTTACCAACAAGCGGCTCAAGGAAGATGTCGTCATGACCTTCGTCGAGAAAGGGGGCCTCGATTTTAAGAAGGCGATGAGCATCCTCGAGCTCACGGACATCCAGGCCTACATGGAAGACGAGTTTGTGGACGAACGCCAGGCCCGCCGGCATATCGAGCAGATCCGGGATACCGAGAAGACGATCGCCGCGAGTCCGAACGATAACCACGAGGTCTGCTACACGGTCTTCAATAACTTCCGCAAGACCGAAGAGTTCGAAGGCTTGGATAAAAAGATACAGAAGCTCATCCTTGACAGGATCGAGCAGCATAAAACCTTTTTGCAGCCTGCCTCCAAGACTCCTCCTTCTCCTGAAGCCGGGGCCGAAACTCCAGCCCTCGGTCCCGGCCTTGTTTCACCTCCGGAGACTCCGCCTCCGGCCACCGGCCTCGGTCCGATCGAAGCCGAAGCCCTCATGGCCCAACTCGGGGCCGGGGGCGGAGTTCCCGCCGCCGCAGGCGGGGGAGGGATGGGGCCCGAAGAGGCAGAGAAAATTATGGCGGCATTAGCCGCGGGAGGTAACGTATGAGCACACTCGTAGGCATCGAAGAGATCGCCAAGGCCACGGGATTTTCGGAAGCCGAGATCAACGATCTCGTCGGGCGTCATCAGATCCCCTTCAACACGTTCGCGGACCTCGGCGTCCGCTTCCCGCTCGAGCAGATCACGGCCATGGGGATCAAGAAAACGACACCCACGGTCCCGCCGGAGCCGACTCCGGCCGGTCTCAAGCCCGGCAAACCGCCGGCCCCTAAAAAATCCAGGAAATAAGGAGACACACTTTGACAGAACCCAACGCCGAGACCAAGGAAAAGGCCGCCGGCAAGCCCTCCGGATTATCGGAGGCGTTGGCTGATTTCGATCGCGATGTTTTGCAGAAGCAGGCGTCTACCGAAGGTGCCGCTCGCGGAGACGCCGCTCCCGCAGGCACGGGAGGCAAGGCCGAGGATTCGGCCAAGAAAGAGGCCCAGGAAAAGGCCGGCGATCTAAAGCCCCGGCGACCACCGATCAAGTTCGTGAACGAGAAGGGCGAATCCGCCCCGTTCGATTTCGCCGCCGACGGCAAGGAGCTGTCGGAGACGGATCCGGAAAAGGTCCGGACCTATGTTTCACTCGGCTACCATGCGTCTCAGCAAATGGAGCAAGTGAACAAGGACAAAGAGACCCTCCGGAAGGAACGGGAAGAGATCGACGCCGCCAAAGCGGACTATGAGCAAGCTCGTCGACTTCTCCAGCAGTTCGTAACTGCGATCGAGGAGAAGAGGCTCGTGAGGGTCGATCCCGCCGCCGCGTCGAAAGGCAAAGCCGGCGAGGAGAAACCCGACGGGTCGGAAGAGGGCTACATCGACCCCGACGTCAAGCAACTCCGAGAGGAGAAGAAGGCGTTGGAGGTCAAGGTCGAAAAGCTGACCAAGGACACGGAAGCCGTGACCGCCATGGTTGTCGGAGAGTGGTTTACGGACGCCAAGGCCCAGCTCGACGACTCGATCGCCAAGGCTGCGGAGAAGTACCCGGTCCCCCCGGAGATTCTCGACAAGGAGGTTTGGCCCTTGCTCGCCGAATTAGGCGAAGACAGGAAGCCGAAGCACTCCCCGGAGTCGGCCGTGAAGGCCGTCTTCGAATCTCTCAAGGCGACCTATGGGAAGCTTTCCAAGATCCCGGGCTTCAACGACTTGACCGAAGCCGAGAAGATGGCGGAGATCGAAAAATCCCGGACTGCCCAGGGTCCGGACGCGGAAAAGGCCAAGGAGACGGGGGCCGAAAAACCCCCGATTCTCTCGCCCTCCGCGTCGGCCGTCCTTCGCAAGGAGGGCGAACCCAGGAAGTTTACGGGGATCACCGACGCCATCAACGCCTTCAACCGTGACCAGGCGGAATCGCAGAAGAAAGGGGCGGCATCGTAAAAATGTAGGAGGTCTATATGTTCGACATCATCACAGAGCAAAAGCTCTTCAACGAGTACATCGACCCGGCGGTCGTCGTCGAGCTCAACAGGATCTCGAAGATGAACGATCGGATCGAGAAGGTCAGTTCCGCAACGCTGGGCGGAGAGCTCGCCAAGATCAAAATGCTCATGGCGGGCAGCCAGTCCGTCAGGGCCGCCAACAGTTCCGCTTACCCCACGGCCCAGCAATCCACCCCGGCCTATTCGATCATCCGACTCAAGCGGGCGATCATGTTCTCCATGCAGTTTGACGGGTTCGCCATGGAGTCGGCGGCCAAGGGCGGGGCGGCCATGGATCCCGTCGAGTTCGAGAAGAAAGGGCTCTTCCTCACCATGGGCAACAAGCTCAGCCGGCAGTACACCGGAGACGGGTCCGGGGTGATCGCCCTGTGCAACGGAAACGGGTCCACGTCCCCAACCCTCACTATCAAATCGATCTACTTCGCTAAGCCGGCGAAGCTCCTGTTTAAGCCCGGCCAGGTCATCGACATCTACCAGCCCGGCGGGACCCAGGAAGTCAACTCCGTCGCCATTTTGTCCGTCGACAGCGACACTCAGCTCACCCTCGCCTCGAACCAGACCTGGACGGATAATTCCCTGATCTATGACGAGGACGTCCGGGCGGCGTCCGAAGCGAGCGGCACAGGCGAAATGATGGGGCTCGAAGGCATCATCCGCGACACCGATCCGCCCGCCCCTAACGCCTCGGCCGGACTCCAAGCCCTGCTCGTCGCGGGCTACCCCGAATGGAAGGCCGTCTCGCTTTCGAACGGCGGCGTCAAGCGGGAGATCACCGAAGACCTAATCACCTCGCTTCTCGACGAGCTCGACGACATCTCTCAGGTCTCGGTCATGCTCACGACCAACAAGGTCCGCCGGGTCTGGGCGTCCAGGCTCGCCGCCTACAAGACGATCTCCAACCAGAAAGTCCTCTGGGGCGGCTGGTCCGGGCTCCCCTTCATCTACGATGGCCGCGAGATCCCGATCGTCCCCGACAAGTACGTCCCCGACGGTTACCTCTGGGCGATCGACGAGAGCCTGCTCAAGATCTACACCACGACCGCGGGGAAGGAGATCACCTGGGAGAAAGCCAGGGACGGCTCGATCCTCCAGAAGGTGTCCGGGAAAAACGAATACGTCGCGGAAGGTCATATGTACCGCAACCTGGGCACCGGGCTTCGCAAAGGCTTCGGAGTCCTCAAGGACATCCAGGAGCCTACGAGCTAAGATTCTTAGCCTGCCTTGACGGGCGGGGTTTCGACTCCGCCCGTTAGGGTCGGCATAGGGAGAACCGATGCTCAGAAATCCGGACCCTCTTATCGAGCGGGAGATTAGGCGGGCTTGCCCCGATGATCTTTTCCCCTACTGGGACCCGCGGGAGCAGAAGTGGCGGATCGTCAAGAAGACCGAGAAGAATATCCCCGGCCTCACGATTTACGACCCCGTTCGAGGCCGCCACCTCATCGTCGAATTCACGGTCGAAGACGCGGCCCGCCGGCCGCTGGAGCTCACCATGGCCACGGCTGAACTCGTCAAGCAACTCCTCCAGGAGCGGGATTGGTTCAGCGACCCCGGGAAGCACTGCGACAAGGAAGACGAACGCGAGGAACGCGAGGCCGCCAAGGCCCGGGAGCTCAGCCGGCTCATGCAACAGGAATTTTGGAAGAAGGTCTGGAAGTTTACGAAAACGCATACCGTTTCATAAGGAGAAACCCATGCCCAACGACATTCTCACTCCTCAGGAGCTTCAGGCGATCCGGGGCGTCAAAATCCTGCTCTTCAGCGGGACGAAGACGGCGACCGGCAACACCCAGGCGACCCCCCAAAACGTCCTCCGGTTCAAGGAAGGTACGTTCTTTCTGCGGTGCACGGCCGCGAGCGGAACGAGCCCCACCAACACCGTCACGATCCAGACCAAGGACCCGGTCGGGGACTACTGGCTCCCCCTCGTGGCGTTCACGCAGATCACGGCTGCGGGCGGAGAAGTCAAATTCGTGGCCGCCAACCTCGGCGAGAACCTCTCGGTTCTCTACACGATCGGCGGCACCACCCCCTCGTTCACCTTCACCGTCTACGGCGTCTTCAAGATCTAAACGGGGCACTGCCTTAGTCGGCACTGGGCGGGGTATCAGACCCGCCGGAGTCTTACCCCGCCCCGCCCCATCCCAACGATGAGGTCAGGATGAATGGATGAAGAAAGACCCGAGACCAAGATCACGGCCAACAGCGACAAGCGGGCCTGGAGCCGTAGGGTTCGGGCCGCGGCCGTCTGGTTTGTCGCCCTGGAGTTGAGCTTCTACTTCTGTATCCTGAAGCACATCGACCTCGAGTGGTTCAAGCTCCACGGCGAGTACCTCACGGCCGGCCTGTTTTTCGTCGTCTCGGGGCTCACGGCGACGGATATTTTCAGGAGACAGAAATGAATCGAGGCGAGATCCGTTTTCTTCTGCGATCGCTGATCGACCAGCCGACCGAGGCCCCTCTCGGATCCTTCCTCAACACCGAGCTCGACATCTACATCAACCTCGGCAAAGTCCAGGTTAAGCTCGATCTGGCCCGACTCGTCCCCGCCCGGTTCAAGAAGTGGAAGAAGTTGTCGATGACCGCGAACAAGGGCGAGTATTCCCTGGCCACGGACTTCACTTTAACCGACATCCTCATCATCTCGAACATCCTCCGCAATAAAACGGGCGAGCGGCCGATCCCGCTGTTCCGGATCACGGACGACAACAAGTGGCTGCTCACGACCGTGGGCGAGACCGGGGACCCGATAGGCTGGGATCGCGGGGAAGAGGGGTCCATCCTTTTCCGGCCCATCCCCAACGCGACCTACGCCGACCGCTATCTCATGGTCTATATCGAGGACGACCCCGCCCTCAACCACGATACCAGCGACACCTCCCCGAGCATCGCAACTCCGCACCTCCCTACCCTGACCCATCCCCTCATCGCCTATAAGGCGGCCGAGTTCTGCAAGATCAAGGACGAAGAGTTGGGTCAGGACATCGAGACGAAATATACCGCTCTGCTCAAAGGCGTAGCGGACATTCTTTCGGCGACCGAGGGCGTACCGCTGGGCGGTTTGACTCCGAGCCCGGCCGAAATTCTGGGGGTTTTACAGGAGATCTGATGCAACCCCATGATCCCAGGCCTCTCGTCGAGCTCAAGTTTGAGGACTTGGGCGGAGGTCTGAACGAGGCCGGCCCGCCCGACAAAATCGCGGACAACGAGTTCGTCGTCTTCAAGAACGCACGGGTCTGCCTTGACGGGATAAGCTTCGAAAAGCGGCCGGGGCTTTCTCAGTTCGATTCTCTCTACAGCTTCGGCGGCAAACGGGTTCACGGATCCTATGGGATGAGGGATCCGGGAGTCTTGAGGACCATCGCCTGCCTCGAGGATTCCATCCGCCTGAAGTCGTCGGGGGCCTGGTCGACGATCTTTTCGCCGACTAAAACCATCGACGAGATGGTCGAAATCTGTCAGTACAAGGGTTTGACCTTTGTCGGCGGCTACGAGAAACTCATAGCCGTCCTCGAGGGCCAAGCCAACTACGCCGGCATCGAGGCCCCGCCGACGCCTCCGACCGTAACCCCCCAGGCGGCCGGAACCTCGATGAAGGCGGCCGAGTACCCCCAGTCCAATCAGGACAGCGTCGGGGAATTGAGGTCGGCTGCGGCCCGGACGCTGCTGGCCCAGGGCTTCGAGGTCAATCAAGCCGTCAACGTCAGCAAGGTCAAGCTCAAGCTTCGGAAGTTGGGCTCGCCCTCCGGGAATCTCTGGGTCGAAATCCATTCCTCCGTTTCGGGGACCTCGGCTGCGAAAAACACCTCGACGAACATCGTGGGCCAGGCCTCGGACAACGTCGCCGCCTCGGGCATCGGCTCGAGCTTTGCCTCTCAAGACTTTACGTTCTCGGGGACAAAGCCCCCGCTTTCGCTCGGGGTGACTTATTACCTTGTCGTTTACGGCGACTTTTCGGTCAGCTCTTCAGCCTTCGTTCTCGTCGGCCTCGACGCGAGCTCGCCCAGCTATGGCGATGGCCGATACTGGGAGATCAACGGCTCCCTAGCCTGGACGGGAAACGCCGACGTCGATCTCGTTTTCGAGCTCTACGAGACATCATCGACGGAGGGGACACTCGAATCCTTCGGAACCAGCCACACGGGCAATTATTATCCGCTCCGCTACGGTTACTCCCTTTATCTCCTCGCCCAAAGTTTTATCGTCGACTCGGCGGCCGAGGTGACGAAAGTCAAGATCCCGCTTAAAAAGATCTGCCAAGAAGCTTGCTGCGGCGACCCCCCCTACTGTCCGAGCGGGCAGCTTTGGGTTGAGATTCATTCCTCCAAAGTCGGCACGTCCGCCACGAAGAACGCCTCGACGAACATCGTCGGCCAGGCTTCGGCCGACGTGGACCTCGTCAACATCGTCGGCGATTTCGACTGGGTCGAATTCACCTTCAGCGGGACCAAGCCGACGCTCGCGGCGGCCACAACTTACCATCTTGTGCTCTATGGAAACTTTACTCCGCATTGGTCAAGGCACGTCGCCTGGAGTTCGCAGGCCGGCTATGCGGACGGCGAACACTACGTCATCAACGACAGTATGGTCTGGTCCGCGGGCGGGGACGGCGAAGATCACAGTTTCGAGATCATCGGGACCAGCAGCTCAACTACAAAGCGGGCCGAGTACGCCCTGGCCAATCTCGACGACATCAAGGACTTGAGAGAAACGACGAGCCAGACGATCTTGGCTCAAGAGTTTATCCCTGACTTTGGCGGGCCCGTTGTCAAAGTCAACCTGTGGCTGTCCAAACTGGGATCCCCTTCGGGCAATCTCTGGGTCGAGCTTCATTCGGCCCAGGGCGGGACCTCGACCACGAAGAACGCCTCGACGAACATCATGGGCCAGGCCTCGGACAACGTCGCGGCCTCCGGCATCTCGGCGTTCCCGGCCTATACTCAATACACCTTCACCTTCTCGGGGACGAAGCCGAACATCCTGCCCGGGACGACTTACTACCTGGTCCTTTACGGCGACTTTGCGGTCTCCGACTCGGCTTTCGTCATGGTCGCCAAGGACAAGACGGCCCCGACGGCCCCGGGATCCTGCTGGAACATCAACGGCTCCCTGGCCTGGACCGAGATAGCCGGCGTCGACCTCTGCTATGAAGTCTATGCGTCGGTCGGAAGTTTGGTCGGGATTTATCGGTATTGTGTGACCTTTGTACGGACCGGAAACTACCTCTGCGAGTCGAATCCCTCGGAACCTTCGGCCGCGAAAACGGTCACGGCCGGCCAGGAATTTGCACTCTCAGCCATTCCCATTTCGTCGGACCCTCAAGTCAATGCCCGCCGCCTCTATCGAACCTACGCCGGCGGCGAAGTCCTCTATTTCCTCACGGAAATCCCCAATAATACGGCACCGACTTTCACCGACAACATCGAGGACATCTACCTGGGCGATCAGGTTTTCTATGACCACTCCCGGCCGCCGGCCGGGACGACACTCGAAAACTGGGACGGTAAGCTCTGGGTTGCGGGGGTTCCCGATTATGATGAGTTTATCTTCTCGTCCAAGACCGACGAGCCCGAGCACTTCGACCTGGGCCTCTTCCTCACTCTCCGCGAGAAAAAGGCGAGCAAGGTCATCCGGATCAAGGAATTCAACAACGACCTCTACGGCTTCAAGGCCGGCTGTATTTGGCAGGTCTCGAGGTCGGGATCCACCGAGTACGCGGCCGACAAGGTCATTCCCGATGTCGGGCTGGGGGCGGCCGCCTCGCTGGTCGAGATCAAGGGAACGCTTATGTTCCTGTCCAACCACTTCCAGATCGAAGTTTACTCCGGCGGCAATAACCTACTCACTCCCAGGCCCGGCGACAAGGTCGCCCGGACCTTGAAGACGATCAATAAGGCCTACGCCTACCGATCGGTGGGATCTCACTACAGCACCCGGAACGAGTATCGGCTCGCCATCCCGACCGGGACGAACCAGTGGCCGGACACGGTCATCGTCTTCGACTACGCTCGAAACAAGTGGGCCGTCGACACGCATCCGGAAGACATAACGGCCATGGACGTCATCCAGGCTGAAGTCAATGAGGAGACGCTCGTCTACGGTACGATATCGGGACACCTCTGGGTCGTGAACGAGTCCGCCGTCACGGACGCCGGCGTCGCCATCGTCATGGATGTCCGGCACAAGCTTCTCGTCAACGAGAAGTGGACACATTTCAAACGGACCTTCCTGGACTTCGAGTGTCCCGGCGGCAGCAACGTCACTTTTAATCTCAATTCCAACCTGGCCGGCGAAGCCGCGATAAGCACCGCCCTTGCCGGTTCGACGCCGTCCGGAAGCGACGCGGACCTCCGGGCTTTGATCCATCAGAGGATCGACATGAACGTCCAGGGCAACGCTTTTAACTGGCGGCTCATCAACGGCGACTCGGCGGCCCGGGTCAGGGTTTCGGGGATCACCTTCTACATCAAACAGCGGGCCATCCGGCAGACGATAAAGGCGAGCTGAGATGGAAACTTCCAAGGGCGAGATCAGGAAGATCATTCAGGAATATCTGAAGGAGACGGGACTCGCCGACCTTCCCTCCGTCCTCGACAAAGAGCACAACCTCCTTCGTAAAACGCATCGAGGTTCTCTTTTAGAAGAAACGGGGATTCCTCATTCCTATCCCAAATTCAACAGTGAGGGCAAGGCCTGGGAATACCAAAAAAAGCTTTGTTGCGAAGCCAGGGACTACTCTTCTTTTGAAGCCGCAATCAAGGCTATCGGCCCAACCAAGGAAACCCTCGTCAAATCTACTTCATTAGCCGTGACTTCCGATATTACCGTTCCCTCAACGTGCAAACTAAGATTCGAACGTGGTGGGGAGTTAGTCGTAGCAACCGAAAAGACAATAACAATTAATGGCGATTTTGAAGCCGGGCCGTATCAGGTTTTCAAATGCACGGGGACCGGTAGAGTTCTTTTTGGACCGAGGGCAGTAAAAGAAGTAAGACCGGAATGGTGGGGGTCCGGTGTCATCGAAGATGATGCCGTGGCGATTAATGCCGCTATCGCTTCCCTTCCGACGGGCGTACCTGAAGCATGGGGCGGATCGGTCTTCCTCTCGCCCGCAACTATTTACGGGATTTTAACAACAATTAATATTAATATCTCGGGAATTCATTTCGGGAGTATCGTCGGAGGAATGTATGGGTACGGTTCCTGTTCAATAAGGGCTAAGTCCGGATTTGCCGGTCCGCTGTTGAAAATAAATATTTCGCCGGGCGATAAGGGGGCCTGGATAGAGCATGTTCGGCTTAGTGGAAACGGCGAGGCAGGGGTGACGCGGGGGATTGAGTATGCCGCCGACACAATTAATACAGCCGATCTGAATGATGTTTCTATTTACGACATTCCTTTTGGGACCGGCCTCCTAACGGGACCAAATTGTCAATCGCTTAAATGGAAGAATGTGGTCATCAATCAAGTAAAAGTTGGAATCGACATAGGGGCCAAAAATAGACACATCGTTTGTCAGGACAGTAACATTCGCGCAACCGATGTCGTTCTTTATGTCGGAGCCGATAACGCCGTACCGGGAGACAGGTGTGCTTCCATCAATTTTATAAACACCGAACTTTATTTGGCTCAGCCCGGTTCGGGAGCTCCTAACTACGCGATTGTGGTTAGGAACGCCTTTAAAGTGTCTTTCGACAAGTGCTGGGTGGAAATGGACGCCGTCGATGTCATCACTGCGATGATTTTAGTGGGAACAGGCAACTCGGCAGCAAACTATGTCAGTTTTACCGATTGTCTTTTTGAAGGAAATCTAAAGGCCTATTACGCGATCCGAATATTTCAAGCCAGTTATGTCTTCCTGTGGGGGGCAAATTTCTTTACCAATCTACTTACCGACCGCTACCTCATTTCAGATCCCAATAGTGTAGGCAACATTTTATCGGTCGACGGCATGGCGACATGGACGGCTCCGACGCTACTTAACTCATGGGTGGATTACAATCCGGCCGCATTCAATCCTGCCGGATATTTCAAAGACCCGTTTGGAATCGTTCATTTACGGGGATTTATCAAAAATGGGACAGCCGCCACACTGTTTGTGCTGCCGGTAGGAGTACGTCCCTATAAAAAGGAAATATTTGTAGCCGTTTCAAATAGTGCGATCGCACGGATTGGTGTTGAGACAGATGGAACGGTTACGTCGGTCGGGTACAGCACCGACTGGTTATCCCTGGATGGAATGACTTTTAGGGCCGTCGTATAGGAGAAATGAACATGAAAGAATTTCAACTCGGCGTCTTCCAGCTCGAGCTTCCCTCCCAGGCCTACGTCGAGCTCAAGGACATCGACTGGTTTCTCTGGGCCCTGAGCTACCACGGCGGGATCCGCTTCCTTCGCGTCTTCGACATCTACAAGGGTGCGGGCCCCGTCATCCAACCGTTCCTTAAAAACAATTCGGGCAAGAACGTCGCCAACAAGATGAACCCGAAATTCCTCGATCGTCTCAAGTACATCCAGACCAAGGCCGCGAGCTATGGCATGAGGCTTATCGTCGATCCCTTCTACTGCTACGGCGTCGGCAAAACCTGGTATCCGTGGACCAAGGGGAAGATGAGCGTCGTCGTCAACGGCAAGGGCTACGACACCTGGCTCTGGGATCAGGACGACGTCGGCCTCAAGGCCCGCGAGGTCTACTTCTCCCAGCTTGCCGAGGCCCTCGGCCCCGGCAAATTCGAGGCCGGACTCGGCAACGAGATCTGCCTCCCGCGAGAGCAAGGGCTCTGCTACTGGGCCTATAGGACCGCCGAACTCTGGCGGAAGCTCAAATGCGTTGACTTCGCCAAGGACCGGAAGCTCTGGATCAACGGCCACATCCATCAGCTCTGCGGCACGTTCTCATCGGAGGTCCCGGGCGAGGTCGAGAGCTATGTCTACTCTCACGGCGGGCCCTGGCCGGACAACAGCCACGTCTGCGTCTATCACGTCGTCGGCGAGCCGGCCGCCGTCGTCGCCCCCTACTCCGGCCGAGTGATCCTCGTCGGCGGGTCGGACGACGGCTGCAACTTCATCGACCGTCCCGATATCAAGGGCCACTGCGAGACGAACGCCCAGGGCAAGCCGCGATGGTGCGGACCCACGGGAGCCGTAAGGGCCGCCACCTTCGCTCAAGCCTACAAGCTCTGGCTCACGGATCCCAAGAAGCTCTCCCCGGCCCGGCAGGTCGGGCAGAAGAACGGCCGCTGTTTCAAGTACCTCGAGGTCGGGGCCCGGGAGACCCAGGTCATGGGCCGGACGAACCTCCGAGCTCTCGACATCGACGACACCTTGAAACTCCTGGCCGCGGCCTACAAGAAAGCGACGGGATCCTACCCGCCGAATTGGCACAATTACCATGAACCGAAATAGATTCGATCTCAGTCTTCCCTCCGGGCGAACCGGCATCGCCCCCTGGGAACGCCGGAGGTGAAATATGCCTAACTATACTTTCAGTCCTGCTCTTCTCGAACAGGCGGTCGCCGCCGCCGGATCCATGAGTCCCGGCAAGGGCGACGGGGCCGGCCAGTCCAAGGATAAATTTCCCTGGAGCGTTATTCTCCCCATCGCCATCTCACTTTTCGGCAACCTCTTCGGCGGGGACGACGAGGAGGAACAACGGAGGTCCGAGGACAAACGATACGAGCAGTGGATGGCCATGATTAAACAGATCCTGGGGAAGCAGTCCCAGTCTCAAGTGAACCCCCTGCTCCTCGGCGGTGCCAACACGGCTACGCTCCAGGCCGTCTTGAACAACATGAACCGGACCACAAATTGGGGCTGGCCGGAGGGGATGAGGATCGGCGATCCCTTAAGCTCGGCGGGGGGAATGGGCAGCAATAACTTGCTCCAGAACCTCCTCAAGAACCTCCAGGGCAGTGGGATACCGACCGGCCTGCCGGGGCCGGGTACGGGCAACATCTCGCTTCCCGGCACGATCCGAAGACGAGTGTAAGGAACGGCCATGGCTATCTTCGGAAAAACCTCTCCCATCTTAGGGAAGGTCGCCGCGACAATGACTCCCGCCGCTGGGCCTGACTCTAAGGACGTGGCCGCCGCGGTGGCGGCTCAAACGCAGCAGCCCGAGGGCCGCGGGCCCATGGAGTGCTTGAACTGTAAGGACTGCTGCCAAAAGGAGGGTTGGCTCGACGGCAAGACAAATATATCCGGAACCTGCGAAGGCAACTGGTACGCCGAAGAATACGAGCTCAAGTCGGGAAGAAAGCTTCGCTGTTGCTGCCAAGGGACGGGGGGCCCGGATCCCAACGCTCCCGCGGATTGTCTGGAAGGCTACAAGATCTCCGGTCTGTCTTCGGCCGGTTGTAAAGTCGGATGGAAGAAAGGGGACTACGGGGACAAGGGTTTCTGGTGTTGTAAAGAAGGGGTGGCGGACAAGTCTCCCTGCACGAAGGGGCTCAAGACCGGGAGCGGAGCTGTCCTGAGCGGGGAGGGACACAAGGTCGCCGAACCCGCCGACTGTGTCGTCGGCGAAGAGGCCCTTAAAGACGCTAAGGGAAATTGGTGGTGTTGCGGAACGGTGGTCCCGGGAGCCTGTGCGGGGGGATATGCAATCGAACCTAACGGGACCTGCACTGAAGCGCTTATCAAGAAGACCATCGGCGGCAAAACCTACTGCTGCCCTAAAGATTGTACTCCAGGCGTGGATAAGACGTGTCCCTCCGGATATAAGTGCGACCCCGCGACCTCGAAGTGCGTATTCGCCGAAGGTCAGAAAGGGGAGTGCGGCATCGGAGCCGACGGCGATAAAGTCTGCGAAGAGAAGCTCGGCAAGGGTGCCCGGTGCATGATGACCGCCGATGGTCCCATGTGCAAAGCCGCTACGGACCTGGCCTGTCCCGAAGGCAAGGGCATAGAGTATCCCGGCTGTCCCTGCGGAAAGACCTATGTCTCCATGACGGGCAACTGCATCGATCTCTACATCCTCGAGGCCAAGACCAAGGGGACGACGGGCTGGGAAGGATGGAAGCCGGGAGCTGCCGGCCGCTGCGACTGCATCAGCTACTGCAAGGCTACGGGCTGCGACGAGAAGTGCGAGAACTGCGAACAGGGCCTGACCTTCAACTGGTCCGCCGAGACCCAGGCCCTTTTGAAAAGGCTCATGGGCCGAGCCAACTACTTCTTGGATTATCCCAGCGGCTACACCCCGGAACAGCGGAACGCGATCGTCAACCAAGCCCTCAAGGGTATTAAGGCCAAAGAACGAGGGAATCTCCAGGGGATCCGCGATGTCTTCGGCCGACAAGGCCTGGCCGGATCCGGGCTTCAGATGGAAAGAGAGATGCAGGCTCGGAGGGAAGGCCGCGAATCCACGGCCGACTTCGAGGCCCGCATCGCGATCGAGGAGGAAAACAAGCGGTATCAGGAGATGGCGGGCACGACCGGACTCGCCCAGAATCTACTGTCCCTCATCATGGGAGCTGAGCAGGTTCCCGAGGTCCTCAATGCCGCCCGCCGAGGCGAGGGTACTACGAGCATGAGTGCGGTGCTTCAACTCCTTGCGACGATGATGGGATCCTCTCAGCAAGGGCTGGGGGCGATCCTCCAGGCGATCATGGCCCAGCAGCCGGGTACGACGGGTTCCTCGTCCGGCGGGAACGACTGGGGCGATATCAGCTCCTGGCTCGCCTACATCCTCCAAGGGAAATAATGGGGAGGCTACCATGGCCCTGAAAATTAAAAAAGGTACATTCCTTCAGCAGTTCCTTCCCATGATGGCCCAACTCCAGATGGTCCAGGATCAGGCCGATATCTATCGAGAGAGCAAAATGGCCGAGACCGCGGACTACTTCAGCCAGATGAGCGACGACCGCCGGGCGGCCTTGAAAAATCGCGTGCTCGAGCTCCTCATCGAGAACGCGAACAAGTGGAGCCAAGGCCAGCCCAATAGTCCCTTGGCGAGCATGTCCGTGTTGAAGGGAGCTTTGCCTTCGGACCTCACGGCGGGGGTGACGCTGCCTCCGGACATGGCCGAAACGATCGCTGCGGCCCGCGGCGGGATGCTGTCGGGCCTGGGAGAGCTCCAAGCCGGGACCGATATCAGTTCCGAGAACCTGGAGCAGATGCTCAAGGGCTACGGCATTCCGCCGACGATGAAGGTCACGCTCCAGGCTGTCCTGAACCGGATCAATCGGGAGAAACTCGGAGGGGCCGAAGCGGCCAGGTTGACCAAGGAAAGGGAGCTCACGGTCAGGGAAGGCGAGACTGCAGCAAGAGTGGAGGCGACTCGGGTTTCGGCCGCAACGTCGGGCCGAAAGGTTCAAAAGGGGACGCTCGAAAACCTGGATGAGCAGATCAAGACGAGTAAGGCCCGGGAGGGGTTATATGCCCGGGACTTGGCAACCCTCATCAAGCAGCAGAACATCGAGCTTCCGCAAAATTTTGATTTTACTGCAAAAGATGTCGGGGACAAAATCGTCGACTTCTTGAAATTATCGGAGACGACGCTGACGCCGGAACTCCAGGATTCTCTCGCAAAACTCGACGAGGAACGGGCCAAGCAGGAGCAGCTCTACATCCACCGGGGGACGATCACCGGCGACATCGGGAAGCAGGTCTATGAAGGCCTCGTCATAGAACTCAAGGCCAAGGGCTTCACGATGGAAGATCTCGACAAGAACGCGGACCTCATCGGCTATCTCAAGTCTCAGTCGATCGACGTCGGAGTCCTGAAGAGGATGTTTAAGTGAATTTCGAGATCCCGGATTCGATCAAGCCGTTGAAGCCGCAACCGTCTGCGGCCCTCCCGGCTTTCTCTATCCCGGATTCGATCCTTCCCCTGTCTTCATCCCGGCCGGGCCTCGGGACGAACATCTTGAGCCCGATCCTCGGCATCGGCGATAAGATCAAACAGGCCTTAGCCGCCGCGGCCGCCGCCACTCCTGGCATCCTTGAAGATTTTCAACCGCCGACAGATCGGGCTAAAATCGCGGAAGAGATCCGTAATCTGGCTCCCGATGTATTCGAGGACCAGCCTTTCCCGGTACCGGCGAGAGGAGCTCGTTGGACAGCCGCCGGGTCCGATCTGCGAGCCCCGGTTTCCGTGCTCACTGCCGAAACCCCGGATCCGGAGACGATCGCCCGCATGGCCGCCCTCGAGCAGGGGAAGCTCCCGCCGTTCAAGGTTCCGGATCCCCTGCTCTATTCGGCAAGGGAAGTGCTGGGCTCGCTCAAGGAAGCCGGGGCCTCTACCTTATCCGGATTCTATGGCTCAGCCGCGAATACGGCGGCACTTCTTCACGACGCCGCGAATTGGATGGGCGGTAAGATCTCGAAGCTGACCGGGATCCCCGAGGAAAAACTGACCGGCGGGGCATTCAACTTGCTGGCCGAAAACTGGGCTACGATATCGGCCGACATGAGAAAAGCCGGCGTCAAGACGCCGGTCGTCAAAGACATCTGGGAAGCCATGGGGGCCGCCGGCTGGGATGTTCCTGAGATCATGGCCTTCGGCCAGTGGGGACTCCCGATACATGGAGCAATCAAGGGCGGACTCGAGGAGGGCCCGGCTGGATCTGTGAAGGGAGCGATCACGGGCACGATCGCACACAGCTTCCTCAAGGGTGTCGCTCCACTGGCCGAGAAAATCCGGCTGCCCTCGATCTTCGCCTTCGGTGCCGCGACCGGCGGACCCGACTTCAAGGATAGACTCGTCGGAGGACTGACCTTCACGGCCCTGGGCATCAAGGGCCATGGGAAGGAAGTCCTCCGCGTCTCCGACTTCATCGACGCTTATCCTAAACTCAGAGACAAGATCGAGACAGGCCGGGCCTGGGACATCGTCCGCAAGATCGAGCCTTCGCTCACAAGGGCCGATGTCAAAGGGGCCGGCGGGCCCCAGGCCTTGCTCGATCGGTGGTTCGGCCGGATCAAGGAACAGGTGAAGACTACGGCAGGTCCGGAGAAAGAATCGGCCAAGGTTGTCCCTCCCGTGCCCGCGGGCACGGCGTCTCCGGCCGGCGAGATCCCGGCGTTCATGGCACCGCCGGGATTTAACCGCTTCGGTGAGGGGAAGTTCAAGAACGTCAATCGCTTCCTCGAACGGATGGGGCCCCTGGCCGATCAGGGCTGGGTGATCCGGTACGATATCCCCGATAAAACCGGCCGCGTGGTCTTTGCCAAGATCATCGACAAGAAGAGCCCCGGCGACGGATCCTTATCCCGGACCGAGCTCGACCTCAAGACTTTCAAGGTCCGCACGGAGCAGATGAAAAAGGTCGCCGATCAGCGGAAGACGCCGCTGACGAATATGCCGATGATTAACGCGATCCGGAAACTCGGCGGGATTTCGCTCGAGCTGGCCGAGAAAAGCGGCGAGTCCGGAGAATTGCAGGATCTTCTCGAACGCAAGGACCTGCCGGCCGGGCTGATCCGTAAAAAAGGCGGCGGCCGCAGCCCCTCCGAAATATCGCAGATCCTCGCCTCCGGGAAAGACCGCTTCTTACCTGAGGAGGCTGCCGATCGTATCGACGATCTCGTCGCGGCGATCAAGGGCGAGCTCGAGGGAAAGCCGAGGTTTCGTCTCGGACAAGAACCGGAACCGCCCCAGCCCAAGGCCGGCTCACCCGAGGCCAAGATCCTCGATCAAGCCCAAAGCCTGGCCTTCAAGGCCTTCGAGGACGGAAGAGAATCGGAGTTGTCGGACCAGGAACGGAGTTTGGTCGACAAAGTCATGGCTGAACTCGAGACAAAGGCCTCCGGCGGCAACGAGGCGGCAAAGGAGTCGTTGGTCGATATCGAGAACCGGCGGGCGATCTCGCTCAAGCGGAACGAGTTGCTCAAGGCAACGGGAAAGAGCGTAGCCGACATAGAGGAGTTCCTCTCCAACACCTTCCTTGACGGCGAAGAGGCGAAGGGTATCGCCCGCTCCGTCATTAAGGGCGAGATGCCCTTGGCGGATGCGGTCCGCGAGCTCCAGGAGTTTATCGACTCGGCCGTCGGCAAGGAACCGCCGAAGCCGGCGGCGGTCCCCGAAGAAAAGACCTTTACCCTAAAAGGCGAGGAAATTCCGAAGCCCGAGCCGAAAACAGGAAAGCTCTTTACACCTGAGACGGCGGGGAAACGCGAGCCGACGGCTTCCTACAAGGTCAAAAGCATCCGGGACTTTCAAGCGGCCGCCGCCGAAGCGAAGTCCTCGGCCGCCGACGGCTGGGAGGTCGAGTACGGGACGACCGACGACGGCTGGTTCTATGTCCGCCGAATCAAGAAAAGCGAACCCGGCAAGGGCACCCTGGCCTGGAAGGGAAGGCCGATCAAGGAATTCTTGGAGCCGGCACCGAAGCCCCAGCCGGCCGGACTCGATCTTGAGGCCGAGCAGGGAAAGCTCGCCGAAAAGCCCGCTGCATTTATGAAGGAAACGGTGCCCCGGATTGAAGAGCCGAAGCGAGCCGGGGCCCGCAAGAAAGGCAGGAAGCCGCCCGAAGAGACGCCCGGCGGGATGCAGCCGACCGTCCCCGTCGAGACTCCGCCGCCGCCAGCCCCCGCCCGCGAGATCGACGAGACCGTCCGGGCCATCGGCGAGAAACTCCAGAAAGGCAAGGAACTCAAGCCAGAGGAGTGGGCGTATCTCAAAGCCCATGGGATCGGCGAGGAGCTTCCGGCTCCCGATAAAGTCCAAAAGGCCGAGGTCCCCGAAGAAAAGCCGTCGGCTCAGGTCGAGCCGCCCGGCACGGAATCCAAGCCGGCCGCAATTCCCAAGGGAAAGATGAATCTTGTCCGGATCTCGATCACGGATCCGACCGGCGATACCAATGTCTTCGAACTCCCCGAAGAGAACGCGGCCAAGGTCATGCCGCGGCTGAAGAAACTCGCTGGCTCTGCCGTCCAGGCGGGGAGGCCTTTCGTCGGACGATGGAAGAACTACGTGTCGCCGGCCGAGGCCGAACGGGATGTCGTGGACTTCGCCAGGGAAGTGAAGGAGACATCGAAGGAGAAGTGGAAGGAGTGGAATTCGAAGCCCGTCGAGGACGTCGTCGAAGATGTCATCGCCGGCCGTGAACGGGATCGGCCCTCCACCCCTCGCGGAACCATCGGCTTAACGGTCGCCATGGTCCCAGGAGCGGAGATCCCCAAGAAACCCGAGGAACCCTATCGGTTTACTGAGCCAGGCGAGGGCATATCCCCGATGGAAGAGGCCTACCAGCGGGCCCACGGGATCAAGGAAGAGCCGTTCGTCGCCAAGGTTAAGGCGGCCGTTCTCGATGTCATCCACAAATCCACCCGGACCTACGAGGACTTACCCTCGACCGGCGAATTCGCCAAGGCTAAGACGTGGCTGAAGATCCTCGAGAAACAGAAGCCGGTCGCGGCGGACAAGGCCATCCGCTCGCTCGTCGCCGTCCTTTACCCGCTCTCGAAAGAGGAAGGCAACGTCTTTTCCCGCAAGGTGCTGCTCGAGGATCTTAACCGCATGGCCGAACGCGGCCAGGAGCTCCCTTCGGGATTTACTCACGAGAGAATCGATAAGGCCCTCGACGAGCTCGGCGACATCATCCACGAGAATCCCGCTATCGAAAAATCACTCAAGGCTCGGCGGACTATCTGGGATCCGCTGGGGAAAAACTATGTCGTCGCCATGGCCAAGATCGGGAAGGACGTCAGTTATATACTCAAGAACCCGGACTACTTCCGCCATCAGGTCCTCGAGTACGCTACCGGCCGCGGCGTCTTCGGCCCGGGTGAACGCCTCCGCGGCATCGAGAGCCGAAGCTTCCTGGCGAAGCGGAGCGGCGAGTACACGGGCGACATCAACACAAAATACGTCGAAGCCGAATTCGAAGTCATGGCCCAGCTGTTCCACGACATCGAAGTCGCCAAGACGAGGGCCGCCATACAGGGCGAGTATGACATTATGCCCAAGCTGAGAGAGCAGGCAAGGCTCATCAATGAAGGCCTCGACGCCGACCTCGAAGCGGGCCGGATCACGTCGGCCGAGCACAAGGCTCGGGTGACGAGCTGGGAAAAATTCATGCCCAAGGGCTATGAAACCCTCGCGGTCGACGAGCTCGAAACCTACTTCAAGACCTACGCCATTCCCCAGGCCATGAGCGATCAGCTCCTCAAAGGCCTGGCCGACGAGCTCACGATCACGGTCGACAATCTCAAGGAGATCGTTGCCCGAGGTCCCGACAAATTCCCCTGGGTCGTCAAGAGGGAGTTGGCCGCGACCTTGAGAAAGATCGCAAAGCCGGCGAGCCAAGGTGAAGCGGCTCAGTTTGCAGAATCAGTACAGCGAGCATGGAAGCATTGGACTCTGACGGCTCCGCATAAGGTTTTCAAATACAACATTCGAAACGCAATCGGCGACATTGACAAAGTAGTCGTTGGGAACCTCGACACCTTCCGATTCGTCCCCCGGGCCTACAGGGAAGTCGTCAACCTCTTCTACGGCAAGAAGGAGCTCTCGCCCGAGATCCGGGAATGGTTCAACCGGGGGGGCGTCGAATCCTTGCTTCAGGTCCAGGAACTTCCCGAGATCAAGCGGTTTCGCCAATTCGAACGGTTCGAGGATCTGGACCTCGGAGATAGGATCAAATCGTTCTGGCGGAACCTCGCCGCCCAACCCAAGAAGTTTACAAACGCCAGGGAATCCGTGCTCCGCTACGCGAGCTTTCTCTCGTACATCGACCAGATGAAAAAGGATCCCGGGGGCCGACCCAAGAATTTCGGCGGTTCAATCCCCGAAGAGGTCCTGGCCTTGGACAATGTCCATGATCGGGCTTGGCGATTGTCGAATGAACTCCTCGGGGCTTACGACGAGATTTCGATTACGGGGCAGGCGTTGAGAAAATATGGCGTGCCCTTTTGGAGCTTTCAAGAAGCGAACTTCAGGACCTATGTGCGGATTTTCAAAAACGTCGGTTACGATAACACGTCGGCCCGGAAGATCGGAACCAAGATTCTCGCCGGCGTGAAACATACGCCTTTTATGGCTCTCAAAGTCGGCCGACTGGCCATCAAGGCCCTGGGACTTGTAGCCGTCACCGCCGCCTTTAACAACCTTCGTCATCGGGACGAGGAAAAAGACCTTTCGCCTAACGTCAAGGATACCGTCCATGTCATTTTGGGCCGGGACAAGGACGGGAAGGTCCTCTACTTCAACCGGCTCGGGACCCTCCAGGACTTCCTGGAATGGGGCGGGCTGGATGCCGCTCCTCGGCATATCATGGAACTCTACCAGGGCAAGAAGACGGTCAAAGAGATCGCTCTCGAAATGGCCACAAGTCCGGTTAACAAAATGATCCAGACTATCTCACCCTTCATCAAGGCCCCGTTCGAGCTCATCAGCCGCAAGGCCTTCTTCCCCGACATCAAGAATCCGCGGCTGATCCGGGATCGTTGGCGGCATGTTGCTTCGATCTGGGGACTCGAGGACGTCTACGACAAAGTATTCGACCGACCGTCTCAGCCCATCGAAAGCGGACTCATCCCCAAGATGTTCTACTACAAGTCGGATCCGCTCGAGGTCGCCTATCATGAGACTGCGAACACTAAGTCGGACTGGCTGAAGAAGTACGGAAAGAAAGGAATAGGCTTCTCCCTCACCCCCCGATCCGAAGCCCTCTACAACATGAGGCTGGCTCACCGCTACGGCGACAAGGATCAGGAGGAAAAATACTTCAAGGAGTATTTGCACTACCAAGTCCTCGAGGGCCAGGACTTAGGCAAGACCCGGACAGAGATCGCGGAGAACGTCCGCCGCGGCCTCCGGGCTACCTTCCAGAATATGCACCCGCTGGCCGGCCTTTCCCAAGACGAGCGGCTGGGCTTCGTGAAAAGCCTGAACGAGGATGAGCGAGTGCTGCTCGGCCGGGCATTGCAGTACTACCTCGAGGTCTTGATCGGCGGGAACACGGACTATGTCGCCGACGAAAGCGGCGGGTTGGAACCCGTCGAGAAGGAGAAATAGAATGGCGGATCCCATTTTTTACGAGGGCCATATTTCAGAGGCCGAGATCGCCTGTCCCTGCTGCAACTTGGTCTGGCCTGATCTTCGGTCCAATCCGATCTACTCGATCTTTTTTGCGAAGCTCGAGAACCTCCGGGCCGTGACTGGATTCCCCATCCTCATCAACAAGGGCGGCGGCTGCCGGTGTACGCGATACCAAAGACACCTTATCGCGGCCGGGAAAACGGAGGCCATGATAAGTCCTCACTATTTCATGGCGATCGACTGGGACGTGAGCTCCGTCGATCAGGTCCGCCAACTGGTCAAGGCCGTCAATGAGCACTATCCGGATCTCCGGATGGGCTATGCTCAGTATCTCAACCGGGGTCAAACGTTCGTCCACCTGGACGAGGTCTACCTTGTGGAATTCTACCCGCAGCCTATAGGCCTCGAGGCCTGGGCCAAAGGAACGAGGTGGTAACATGAAAGAGAAGGTCATTTGGATCGTCGTCGTGCTGGCCGCCGTCGGACTCTTCCTGAATTACCGGGACACCCAGGGCCTGAAAAAAATCCTTAAAGAACGAGAGGCAAAGGCTGAGGCGAAGGTCGCCGAGCTCGAGAAGGTGAATGTCAAACTCTATGCCGACAACACCGAACGAGAAAAGAAGATCGCCCAATATTCCGTTGTGATCGAGGGGCTCCGGACCGACATTCAAAAGGCCAACAAGAAGACCGCGGAGGTCGTTGCCCGGCTCCAGACCGCTCCACCGGACGAGTTGCTCGCGGAGACGCGGCGGATCCTGGCGACCGATCAGGTTTGGCTGCGGCCGGCCGGGGCAGAGTTTTCGCTCCTGGCCTTCCGCGATAATACGGGGAAGCTCATCGAGTGGGAGAACTTCTCGCTGGTCGTTGTCCCTAAGCTTGTCGCTGAGACGGAATGGAAAGCAAGGAAGATCGACGAACAGGCCGACGAGATCTCGAACTTCAAGATAATTGACGCCGGTCGGATCCAACAGCTCGAGGCCGTCCGGGGCATCGTCACGGACCTAAAGGAATACATCAAAATAGAGAACAGGAAGGGCCTGGTCAATACCTTGATAAAGGTTGGGGCGGGAATCTTAATCGGCTATGCCATTGGGAGGTAGAGATGGAAACCAAGGTATTAGAAAAAATCCTGGTCATCCTGTTCCTCTTGTTCGGAACGGGCTTCTATGCGATGAGGGTCATCTACAAACTGGTCGACCGGAAGAACGGGAAGAAAGATCCCCCGGCCCCACCCCCCGGCCCAGGGCCCGGAGAGGGTCCGATCTGTATTGAACATACCAAAACGCTGACCGTCTTCGAGACCGTTCTCCCACGGATTGACCGAGCCTTGGGCGAGCTTTATCGAGACCGCTTTGGAGCAGACCCACGATGAAGACAAACGAACTCGACGAGAAGTGCCCGAACTGCAAACAAGAGAACCTCCGGGTCGAGGAGACTTGCTGTGCCGATCGGCACAAGGGGTGGGTTCTGGTCAAGCGGTGCCCTAAGTGCGGGTACAAAGTGAGGGTATTATGACAGCTCTCGTCCGGCTTTTCGTTTTCGCCTTGGCCGTCGAGGCCGTTGTCGAGATCTTCCTCCATTCCGATATGCCGCTCATCAAGTGGTGGAGGGAAAAGGTTACGCCGCGGTGGAGCTTCCTCAAGGATCTCTTTTGCTGCGGCTGGTGCCTGAGTCTTTGGGTTGCGGCCGTGCTCCTGGGCCTCGTCGCCCTTGGCCTGGCCTGGATTCTATATGTCCTCGCGGTCCATCGGCTTTCGAACTTCCTTCATTTCGGATGGGCCCTGCTAAAGAAGGCCCGGTTCCGGGAGGAGCCCCATGCCCTACGAGATCAAGAAAGACGGAAATAAATTCTGCGTCCAAAACCAGGACTCCGGCGATACCAAGGGATGTCACGAATCATACAAGGACGCCGTCGCCCAACTTAGGTTGCTCTACATGATCGACGAAGGGAAGCGGCCTACCCGGACGAAGAAGCGTCGGGGATCTCGACGAGAATAACCTGGACCTTTTCTTCCTGATCTGCTTTCACTTGGAGCTGAACGACTTTTAGATAAACCCACTTCTCGGAATCGTCGACGAGATGGCCCTCTTTCTTGATCGCGTCGACCAGTATCTTCACGGATCCGTAGAGGTTGTCCTTATCGAAGAGCCGATGCTTGTACTGGATGATGAAGAGCTCTCGCTTCTTTTCGGCCTTGGGGATGCTCAGTTGATTCCCTACGACTTGGACGAGCTTCTGCATTTGTTGGCAATAGTCTCGGCGGGCCCCCCAGTGGATCCGGAGGATCTTGTTCGCGGAAGGCAGCGGCCCCGGGAGCTCGAAGATCCAGCACAGTCGGCCGGGCTCGTTGCACCTCTCGAGTTGGGCATTGAAGAAAGAAATCGGCTCATCGGTCATCGTGTCTTATCCCCTCTCCGCCTTCTCCTCCTCTTCGACAAATATCTCATCGCCTATTTCAAACTCGGATTCATCATCAATATCCTCGACCGTGGCGATTTTCTTTTTGGCCGGGACACAATGACTCAGATCACATACATCATAACCGCCTGGGCACATGTCCTCGACGTCACAACCACAATGATCCTCACCGCTACAAAGACCGTCGTAGCCATGCTCCTTGAGATATGCCTTTATGATTTCAATCGCGTTCATGGTTTCTCCTCCTCGACCGTGACGCCGATGGAGCGGAGAAAATCAAATATCGTTTTATATGCGATACCTTCACCATCAGTCTCATCATAAGCATCCTGAATCATACGTCTTACATCGTCAGCTTTCACCTTCGGCCCGCCGTCGCCGTCCTTCTCGATGAGGGAGCGGATAAATACCAAGGCAGCGTTCGATCCACTTTTGCATTTACCGCATACGCAACCAGTTTCCCCGGCTTCGTCATTATAAAAATCTTCTGCACATTCTAAACAAGCCAGCATTTCCTCTTTCGTCGGCTTAGTCATCGCGGCCTCCTCTGTCTTCCTCCACACTTTTCTCTGTCTTGATTGCATCCGTCGCAGGGGTTTTCACCCTTCTTGACTAAACACCATACGACAGGCCCAGGAAGTAGACACCCTTGTGGGACATATCCCTGACCCTTACACATTTCAAGTAAAATATCTTGTTCATTCATCCTCTCCTCCTACTCCCCGTTTTCTTCGATCCGGTCGGCATATATCCAATATTCCTTACCGCTTCTTCCGCGAACCTTGACACGGAGATTCTGGGAACATCCATAATCCATCATCACGGCCTCGATCCAATTATTCCCGGATTGATAATAAGCAATTGATCCCACGGGGTGTTGACAACGAAAAGCCGCGGCAGCCCTCCCGTTTAAAGCCACCATTTCAAGCCTGAATTGTTTATATGTTTTCATCCTTCCTCCTTCCGTGATGGGCCGGGGCCGAAATCGATCGCCCTAAAAACAACAATCATGCTGGCAAAAGGACAGCGGCCGATATGTCCGTCATACCTTATGAATTTCAGTCTACCCCTAATAAATCTAATGTCATCTGTCATGGGCAAAACTAATTCATGAAACCATTTTGTATCCGTTCTGGCTGGAAGGAGAAAAACGCATGTCTTCCCAAGTAACCACTCCTGGATTCCTTTTTCAAGCCATTTAAGAATTGGTGGACCGTAGGGCGGATTGATAAAATTTCTTTCTCCCCACGGCTTTTCGAGTCCGAACATTCCACCTTCGGGACACGGATCAAAATCAAAATGAAATTCTTGGTTTAATTTATCATACAAAGTTTTCGGAGTATTCCATTGGGCATGACTAAGCCGAGCAATTCTTCCATATCCCGCCCCGCCGCCCGGCCCGGTCATCTCTCGATCAAAGATTTTAGCCATTGGCGATCCTTTTCCTCGGACGCAACCTCCACGGTCCATCGGTCTTTATTCCGCAAGGCCGTCACCTCTTTTTGAATTAAGGCAACCAAAATTTTCGGCTCCAGGGCATCCAACTCCCAACTCTTCTTTCCGTACTGTCGTGCATAGGCAGAAAATCTGGAGTCGGTAATCTTGGCAGGATTCGGAGGAGGATTGTACTTTCTAATCTGATCCATATTCAAAGCAATTCGCTTGACCTCAATCTCGAATTTTGCCAGTAGAGCAAGGCGATCCCGAATATCCCTGGTCATGTCGAGGCCGCTTGGGTCGTGATCCCCAAGATGGAGAACAAGGGGCGTTTGCCCATCCTCATTGAGCATATTGCTCATCCTCATGGCTGATCGCCACATTTCGGATTGCGATGTATAGCCTCGGCAGGAAAGAAATGAAATATCGTTATCGTGGCAAACCTTCGCCACTATCCCCGATAGGGCTTCCTTTTCAATCCAAATCTCGGGACGAATTCTTTGGGAAGCCCACTTGTCGATTCGATATTGTTGTGCGGCGGATTCAACAATGGATTGTGGATTCTCCCAATGGGCCAAGGAATCAACGTGGCGAGTGCGATCCTCAATGGCATCCCAGTCCACTTCACCTGCCAACCTTGCCGCATTAATCAGGGAGCCGATACGGTTATAGGAGGCGGTAGTGTTGGGAAGAACATCCCGCGAAATAAACTGGTAGTAGAGTTGCCGTATGGTCAGCGTAAATCCCTGATCCCGATAAAATCCGATAATGTTGTTGGCGAGATTTATGAGACGAAGGGAGGCCGTACTAAATCGATGTTCGATATATTTAATTTTAGGCATATGTTTTTTTCTCCACGCCACCCGGCCCAGGGGGAGTCATTTTTTTAGCCCGCCTTTAGCTCCATCAAAATTAAAACTTCCCGGATTCCGCATCACGGTTTCCAGCATGGCTACCAGGACGGCACTGGCATGGATTAACTCTTCGATATATTTCAAGGCGGACCCGTCAAGATAAGCCTTGGAAGCCTCTCCGAATTCTTCTAAGAAAATCGCCACCCAAAAGGCAGGGTTGTGATCTTGTGGTCCCCATTTGTGGTCCTGCCGAACCCGCTCCGCTTTTATATCGAGGAATATTTCTTCGATAGTCATCTCGATTCCTTTTTATCTTCGGTCCCATCGTATATTACGGCAATGCCTAATTCTCCCTCGACTCGATGACCGTATCTCTTGGCATGTATTTTTGATATTGCCTGAGCGTTCTTGTAACTATATGTCTCCCATCCACAATTTTGGCATCGCATGACTGCATGAATAACACCATATAAATATTTCATCTCGGCCACTTCTGTATTAGCCTTCCTGGCCAGATCGACCGGGTCATTTTATCCTCGATATCATCCCGGCTACAGCCCATGCCGTTTTTATCCCTATCCGGTCCATCCTGAAACGCTTAGGGATACCCTTGGAATCGGGACATCGCCAAAGCAAAGAGAAAAAGAGTTTGAATCGCTTAAATATCATCGCGATTTTCCCCTTTTTTTATTTTTTATTGGTTCTATTTCCCAAAGAACATAAACCCAATTTCGGCCTTTTGTTTCCAGGGCGGCATCAAATGTTGAATCAAATATCTTAGCTTCATTTGCTGTACCACCGAAACAGGGACCGATGGCCGTCATGTATTGATAATAAGTTCCATCGGATTTGTTTTTAATTCGATATTTCACTTGCTCCTCCTTCATCTCTGCCCCAGGGCGGGAGCCTCGCTCGCCCGCTTCTTTTTTTCCTCCATGTTTGCTTGGATATCTTTCATTATTCTTTCAAAGACGATCTCGCTTAATCGCCTCAACTCCTCCATCCGCGAACCCATCCTCCAGACCCAAGCGATCCCCGCAATACCGAACCCAAAAATAATGATTAGCCAAAGCAATTTATTCATGTCAAAAAGAACCTCCTGATCTCGGCCGCCCATGTCCTCCCGCACTCGACGGAGCAATATTTTTGCCACGACCGTTTCTTCGTGAAGGGTCTCTGGCAGAAGGGATTTCCGCAGGTGGCTACTCCCCTACCGGGGTGGTCGCCAGACCCCCCGCAGAAATGTGAATTCACATTTTTAGGGGCTATCCTTGAGCCCTCCGCGAAGGTTGAGTGTCGATTTTTCATGATTTCCGTTGGCTTGCCGCTTCCCGCTCTTTGAAGTCGAGCATTCGTTGGGTACAGCCGTCCCGGATTTCGGCCTTGTATTCCGCCAGCTCATCGGACGTCAATGGGACTCGAGTCATGGAGCTGATCGGGACAAGGCGGAGCCGTAACTTCGAGGGAAGCGTCCAGACTTTGCACCCCATGATGGTCTTTCTCGACACCCGGAAGAATCCGGGCCAGATCCGTTCTCCCGTGATCTTGTGGCGGTAGAGGATCTCGACCTCGACCCCGTCCGGATCCGCCTTCGCCTCGTCGATCCCAACGGAATGAAATTTCCAGAACGGTTCCCGGATCTTGATTCGCCTCATCACAGCCTCACGGTTTTTTTAATGCCGATGTAATCCCTCCATCGGTTTCTCCGCAGGAACGTCGCCGGGTTCATCGTAAAATTCAGGTGCTCCTTCAGCTCTCGGTGTTTCTTCCTGGCTTCTTCGCTGACATGATTCTGGTAGCCGTTGACTGCGTCTATGATTTCCTGCCGTGGAACGCCTTTTTTCTCGAGAGCCAAGAGGGCGTCCCTGGCGTCGTCCTTGTGGACTTTCTTGAGCCAAGCATCCCAAAAATTATCGAAAAATTCATCGAAGGTATCGGGTTCGCCGGTAGCCCCACCTCGTAGAGGGGGGGTAGGGGGGGATGTTCCCGTCCTATCCTCTCCCCTCCCCTCCCCTCCTGGGTCCGGTTTTCCGGAACCATGTTCCGGATTGTCGGAACCATGTTCCGGATTGTCGTCCTTTTCATCGCCTCCGGGATGGCTTAACTTTCTCAGATACCGTGAAGATAGGGCATATTTTTCGTATGATGGGGCGAAGTATCGTCCATCTCCCAGGTCCTTGAGCTTCCCGACTTTAAGGCAAATGTCGATCGTCTTTATGAGCAGGTCTTTCGGGACAAGAAATTGGCCGGCAAGTTGCTCTAAGGGAACCGGGGTCGTTTCGTTCGCCTCGATGTAGCCCATGTTCATGCACGCCATGGAAAGCAAGTCCATCCAGATCCCGCGGAGGTCGATGATGTTGCCGTTATCCCGAAGAACAAGCTCGTGCCTGGTCGATCCGAAGAGCCAGGAGAAGTGATAGAACGGGATCCAATCTGCGTGCTTCTTTGTTCTCATGTTTCACCGTATAAAATGCAAATTCACATTTTTAGAAGGGGGTCTCTTCGTCGCCTTCTTCGTCGGCTCCGGGCTCCCGGGCTGCGTCCGCGGCTTCGTCTTCGACGTCCTCGCTTTTCCCTTTGGGACGCGAGAGCAGGGTGACCTCGTTCGCCTGAACGGACCAGTAGACGTGGGTGTCATCTTTTTTCCAAACGTGGAGCCGACCCTGGACAATGATAAGCGTCCCCGTCGGGACATGCTCTTCGATGAACTTCGCCGTCTGGGCCCAGGCCGTGACGAGAACCCAGGTCGTGTATTTTTTCGGGGAGTTTCTGAAGATCTCGTCGACGCCGATAGAGAACCGGATCATGGCCCGGTTGTTGGCCGCCGTCTTGAGCTCGAACTTTTTTCCGACCCTTCCTACGAGTATAACGAGATTGAGGGATCCTACGCCGGCCATTACTTTTCTCTCCGCGTCTTCATCCGGTCGAGCTCGGCTTGGCTGAATCCGGACCGGCCCGCTTTGATGTTTTTCAAGAGCTTGTGAATCTGGAGGTAGGCGATGAATACATTGAACTCGTAAAAGAGGTTGTCCTTGACGAGGTCGTCGAACCCTTCCGATTCGTCCCGGCCGATCCTAAGTAGCCGGAAGTGTTTGACTTTCTTCTTGGCCTCATGAAGCAGGGCCCAGTAGCCCGCCATCTGATACCAGTGATCGGGATAGACGGCGGGTGCGGTCTTGAGGTCGAGGAGCGTGAGGATCCCGTCGACCTTGCCATAGACATCGAGAGTGCCGCCATATTCGTACTGCTCCGAAATGAGCGGAGTCTCGATCATGAGAGGCTCGACCTTGTGAGCCTTGCTCCAGGCCCGGAAGGATCCCAGGGAATTCTTGGCCTTTTCGATCTGGGCCTTGGAGTAATTCTCGAGGTCGGGCTTCCCCCCGCCGAACGCCTGAAGGGCCAGCTTGTGAGACAGCCGGCCGATCGCCGCGGTCTCTTCCATGTAGCGACGGAAGTCGATTCCTCTCCGGCCAAGGTCCCAGGCCCAAGGAGCGAGAGCGGGCTTGGCCACTAAGCCGAGGACCGTCGTCACTCCCGGGATGATCGTCCCGTCCGTGAGCTCGTATTGAGTATGAGCTTCAAGGTGTTTAGGGCTTTTTTTGCTTCCCATTTTTGCCTTCTTTCTTCATGAACGCGACGGTCTTCTTGATGTTCTCGGCGAGCTCGAGGACGTCGGCCCCCCGGGTGCCGTTCCAGGTGATCGTGCCCGTGCCCATGACGACGACGGGAGAGTACCCGGGATCTTTCTTCTTCCGCTGGAACACGGGCTGGAGCTCGGCGAAGAACCAGGACATGAACTCCTGCTCCTCGACCCCCGCCTCCTTGAGGATCTGGCGGATGAACTTCAGGGCGGACTCGACTTTGTTGGCTGGGACCATCTGATCTTTCCTCGGTGCTGGTTTGGCTGCCGGCTTGGCGGAGGACTTGCTCGAAGCCTTCGGGGCGGGTTTCTTGTCGGCCTTTCCGTTCTTGGGTTTCGCGGGCCGGGGCTTCTCCTCCCCATCTTCCGGATATTGTGAATCCCCGTCTCCGGCTTCCGCGTGTTGACCCTCGTCCGCGTCCTCAAGATCCTGCGTGAAGATGTCGGAGAGTCGACCGACCGCGAGAGCTGCGTCAACCATGGCCCGCTTCTTGGCCATCTTCAAGATGCTGTTCTGGAGAGAGGCGATGTCCTCGCTTTCGATTCTGTACTGAACATACTCGCCGTATCTCCCGGTCCTCTTTCTCGTCGGTAAGTCGTCGAGGCTGACGCCGGCAGGGACATCCTTCTTCGGGACCCAGCGGAACCTAAACTTCGACTCCATGCTATTGGCCGAGCCGATCCCTTCTTCCACAACCTGATCCGTGAGTAGACTGACGGCCTTATACTTGATCGTGTAGTTGAAGAACGGGATCCCACCCTCCGGCCATTCCTCGAGGCGGTCGACAAATTCCCACGTGCCAGCGAGGTCCATGAGCTTGATGACCTTCTCGGCCCCGGGCTTCCAGAGCGAGGGCTTTTTCGATACCCCCTTAATGATTCCGTAGTCCTTGCCTTTCGTGAGGTTTTTTTGGACGAAGAGCTGGAAGGCCTGGATCTGGACGAGCTTTTTCTTGATAAGATCGAGGTTGATCTCGGTGGGCAGAACGGCGGGGGGGTTGTCGCGGCGGACGACAATGGCAGATTTGTTCTCGGCCGCTTCCGGTTCAGCGATCTCCGGAACTTTCGTCTTTGTCTTTTTCAAGGGAATCGCCCCTTAACAGGAGATGGATCCAATCCCGAACCAGGTCCAGGGTCGCGGCCTTGGAAAGAAGTAGCTCTCGCTGGAAGGCATGACGGGGAATCAGCTCCGCATAGCTCAGGATTTTCTTCTCGGTAAGACTGATCTTGTTGAGCAGCAAGAAAGCGAAATCCGGCGGCAGAGGTTCTTTACGGGCCCTACCCCTTGGGTTCACAGATGCTTCTCCGGGCCGCCCCTATTGTCCACCTGGGTTTGCTTGTCGGGGTCGGGGACTTCGATGCCCTCCGGTTCATCGGCCGGCGTGATGCGGGTCAAGCCGACGACCGGGGTGAGGCCGTGGTTTCGTCCCTTGATCGTCTGGATCCGATCCTCGTCTCGCTTGTCGACGAGGTCGGAGATCATCTTGTCGATCTTCCGGCGTAGCTCGAGGAGCTCGACCCTGAACCGTTCTTCATCCCGATAGAGTTGCGTCTCCATTCATCCTCCTACTTCACGCCCTTGTACGGCCAGATCGTCCCGGCCGTGACTTTAAGGGCAGCGAGGATTTTAAGAGCCTTCTCGATCCCGGGTTCTACTTTCCCCGAGGCGATCCTGTTGATGTAGTCCCGGCGAATTCCCGTTCGTTGAGCCAGCCACCCCTGAGACTTCTTCTTCTCGGCGAGGATGGCGGTGATATTGTTTTTCAAACTGTCCTCCTGCTGAATAATACATATAATAGCTGATGCTTATATGTCAATAGCTAATTGAAAATACATAAGGCATATTTGACAATATATAATTTTGTGTTATCATCCGGGGTGAAACAAGATGAATATAAAGAAATTAAGCCCCGCTAAGAACAGGCCTTGTAGCCATGAATGGGGGAAGTGTATCCGGGAATTGAGATTACAGAGAAACATGAGCCAGGGCGATATATTTAGAAAGACGGGACTTGAGAGGAATTATCTCTCACGTTTAGAGACGGGTAAGATCAAGGACCCAACTATTAGGACCGTGATTAGGATAGCCGGTGCCTTGGAAATAGATATAGACGAGCTCGTCAGCTATTGTTTGAAGAAGTTCTAAAGTATAGGCTCCCTTAAAGGAGCGGAACGAATGGGTCTCTTTAAGCGTAAAGGGTGGTACTACTATCAACGTCAGGTCCAGGGGGTCAGGTATCGCCAGGCCCTCGGGATCCGGAAGGGGCAGGAGCACCTACTCTCCGAACGGCTCAAGCAGGTCGAGGACGAACTCCTCTCCGCCCACTACGGGACGACCCCTCCCCCTCCGCGGCGAGTCCTCTTCTCCGCCTACGTCGAGACCTACCTCGCCCGCAAATCCTACAAGGCCTCGATCGACCGCGACAAGCAGCGGCTGGACATCATCCGCGAGCTCGTCCCGGACCGGCCGTTGCAAAGCATCGGCCTCGACTGGATCGTCCGGCTCGAGCACGGCCTCCTCGACCGGGGCATCAAGCACGCGACCTGCAATCGCTACTTCGAGTTGATCCGCCACCTATTTAACCTCGCCGTCGAGGACCGGGTCCTGGCCAGGAACCCGCTCACCGGTTACAGTTTCTTCGTCGAAGACCAACCTTCCCGGTTTGTCACTCTCCAAGATTTCCAAGCCGTCGTCGCGGCCGCGATCAAGATGACGGAGGATCCGCGAGATCCTTTTCCCGCATCCTTCCCCGACATGATGATCTTCTCTTTCTTCACGGGGCTCCGGCTGTCGGAGTGTCTCAACCTGCGGCGGTCTCAGGTCTCGGGCAATTACGCGATTCTGCCCTTGACCTCGACCAAGTGGCGGCGGCGGTCGCCGCATCCGGGCAAGGGTGAGCGGGCTGCCTATCTCAGCCAGAACGTTCTCGACATCGTCGCTCGGCAGCCGGCTGTCGACGAATACGTCTTCAACTTTCCCGGTCGGCGGCACGCCAACGCGGTTTCGAAATTCATGATCCGGCTTCAGCACAAGACCGGGATCCCTTTCCGCTTCCACGACATCCGCCACTTGACGGCGACGCTTGCCGCATCCCTCGGCGATCTCCTCACGGCCAAGACGGTGCTGGGACATCGGGACCTGCGGACGACACTAAGGTACGCTCACCCGGACGAGGCCAAGGTGAAGGCCCTGGGTGCAAAACTGGCCTCAATTCTGGGTAAAACATGATGGGGTGGGTGTGCCATATATGGCAATAGCAAGTGATTACAAAATGGAGTGGCGGAGGGAGAGGGATTCGAACCCCCGTTCCGGAAGACCGGAAAGCGGTTTTCAAGACCGCCGCCTTAAACCACTCGGCCATCCCTCCGCAGCGCTATTGTACTTGCCGCC
>Ga0315274_10001124_pt1 | contig 41489 bp, 53 predicted proteins | sample YL17G02_20_MG_FD_203700 | JGI IMG/M metagenome (GOLD analysis project Ga0315274, IMG submission 203700) | Sediment microbial communities from Yellowstone Lake, YNP, Wyoming, USA - YL17G02_20 | ecosystem: Environmental > Aquatic > Freshwater > Lake > Sediment | place: USA: Wyoming | collected...
GTAACTCCTATAGGCACCTCTGCTAAAGCAGATGTTCCTAGAAGATATTTAAGGAAAAGAGTTTATGTTATTATAACTAAGAAAACAATTAAAAAATAATTCTATAGATTATTAATGTCCCACATTCTAAGAAAAGTTAATATTTATAAAATATGATTTCTTATATTTATAATGAAAATCTTTAAGATTTTCAAATATTCGCTTTAAGAGGTAAAGCTTCATATTATGAGTATTAAAAAAGAGATAAAAGATATTGAAAGAGGTATAAATAAAGCTGAAAGAAATATTGAAAAAGGTATAAATGAAACTGAAAAAGGCATTGAACGAGATGTTAAAAATGCTGAAAAATGGGTTCATGAAAGGAGAAAGTTTTTTATTAAATTAGGTTTTGTTGTAGGTCTTGTTGCTCTTTTGTTAATTATTTCTCATTTTTTCTTAAGAACAAGCGGGGTAGGGATTTAGTTCTGAATTAAATAAATTATCAATCTTAATATTATACTTACTCCTTATTTGAAAATTTTGCTAATTTATTATTAATTAATATTATCTAATTTTAATATCAGCAGGTATAGAGCAGATGTGAAGTTCACAAGCTGACTTAAAAGTTCCTATAGGAACTTTTAAATACCTTTCTTTTTACTTAATTGCATGGCAAAAGAATCAAAAGGCAAAAAACCACATAAAAATAAACCAACTTCAAAAAAATATAAATTTTATAAGATTGAAGGTGATAAGGTAGTTAGAGAAAGGTCTTGTCCTAGATGCGGGTTAGGTGTATTTATGATGAAAGCAAATGACAGATTATATTGTGGAAGATGTCATCTGACAGAATTTATAAGTAAAAAAGATACAGAAGAGAAAAAAGTTTAATTCTAAAAAATTTAAAAAGATGTTTAAATTAAAGACTACCGAAAAACTTATATAGTCAAAAAGACTACAATTATTAGGGGAAAAAGAATGTACTTCAAGGCAATAAGAAAAACAGAACATTATAAAGAAGATCATAAAAAAGATTTTCCTTGGAGTAGAGTTATTGAAATAATATTAACCGCAAGAAATCCTCGTAAGAAAGATAATAAGATTGAAATAAAAACAGATAAATATTACATACTCTGTGAATTAAAAGATAATATATTGTGGGTGATAAATGCTAAAGATATAAAATGAAATGTCCAAAATGCAATTCAGATTTGAAAAAAGTTGAAGTTGAAATAGAGGATGCTAAGACTCTTGCAATTAGTTATCAGTGTTCTAAATGTGATTATTATAGTTTTGAACCTCAAAGTACTATGAAAATAATAAATGAATTAAAAGAAAAAGAGACACCCTTAAAAATTAAACAGAAAATAATTAAATTATCTCAAGATAGGCTTGGTATGTATTTTAGCAAGGACATTATTGAAAGTTTAAATTTGCAATCTGGAAAAGAAGTTTTTGTATCTGTTCCAAATAAAAATAAAATTGTTTTGGATATTGCTTAATTTTAAATTTATCTAAAAAAATAAAATCATCTTCTTGAAAATTAACTAGCTAATAAACAGTGCCTGATTTTAGACAGGATTATTTTATTTCTTAATTAAAGTTAATAATATTTATAAAAGAAGATTAGTTATAGTTTTTATGGATAAAATATTTGAGATAACAGATAAATTTGGGAATAAAATTAGATTAACAAATAAGCAATATAAGCATATTCAAAGACACCCTCATTTACATGATCCAATAGATGTTTTAAAATTGGCTATAAAAAATCCTACTGCAATAAGATATAATGAGGAAGATGAAAGTGTTAAATATTTTTATAAGGAATTTAAGGAAATGCTTCCTGAAGAAAGATATCTTCTTATCTCAATTAAGTTTTTAAACAAAGAAGGTTTTATAATAACAGCATTTTATACTAATAAAATAACTGGTTCAAAATGGAAAATTTAAATATTTATTATGATGAGGAAGGGGATTTTTTAGAGATAACTAATGGAGATATTTCAAATTGTTATTTTGATAATTTTGGAAATGGTATTTTTCAAATAATTGATAAGGAAACAAAAGAGGTTAAAGGTATCGCAATACATAGCTTTAAGGCAAGATCAAATGAAGAGGACAATATTAGAATAAACTTGCCATTTAAAATAACAAAGTTGAGTTAGATATCTAGAATTATGAAAAATTAACTAGCTAATAAACAGTGCCTGATTTTAGACAGGATTATTTTATTTCTTAATTAATCATCAAAAATCTTCAGATTTTTGTGGCTTAAAAATTTCTTTAAAAATTTTTAAACATCAAGAATGATTACAAACCCTAGAGGAGTCGGTGTCACACAAAAGTGTATGTCCTGACTCTTCTGGGGAAAAAGAGGTGATAATAATTATAATGAATAGTAGTATTTAAACCTTTCGTTTTTGTAGTAACTGCTTAATGACATCATATCTCTTTTGTTTATGTTATTAGGCATATTATAAATAAGAAAAGCATTTATAAGTTTTATTAAGTTGTAATATACATGAATACTAAAAAATCAGGGATTTTTGGCACCTCTAAAACAGAGAATTTTAGAGGTTTTGATGAAGAGTTGAGAGAAAAAGTAGGAGAAGAGATTATTGAAAGTAGTGAAGATAAAATTGAAAAAATAGGGCAAAATCAGTTTTATGATATAATAACAAGCAGAAAACCAGATTGGCAAGCTATTATTTATGATTTAATACATACAGAACAACTAGATCCTTGGGATATTGATATTATTGTATTAACTGATAAATATTTTGAAAAGGTTTTAGAGCTTGAAAAAGAAATAGCAGACTCTGATGAATTAGAAATCACAGATTTTTATGTTTCTTCAAAAGTTTTGTTGGCTGCAGCATTGCTTTTGAGAATTAAGTCAGAGTTCTTGCTTAATAGACACATTAAAAGTATTGATGAAATTTTGTTTGGTAAAAAAGAAGATAAAAAATATATTCTAGAGAGAATTGAGATAGATGAAGAAGATTTGCCTATTTTAATTCCTAAAACACCATTACCAAGAGCAAGAAGAGTTACTTTGACTGAATTAATAAATGCATTGAATAATGCAATTAATACAGAATCAAGAAGAATTAAAAGAGAAGTTTCTATAAAGAGAGCTCAAAAAATTTCAGAAGTTGATTTTCCTAAATTTATGAAAATTGATTTAAAAGATAGAATTAAACACCTTTATGCAAGAGTTCTCACTAGTCTTAAGAAAAAACAATTAAATCCTGAAAAACACATGAATAAAGTTGGATATTCTGATTTAATTGGAAAAGAAAGACAAGAAAAATTAGCAAGTTTTCTTCCACTTTTACATCTTAGTGATACTCAAAGATTATGGTTAGAACAAGAAAAACATTTAGATGAAATCTGGATTTATTTATATACTTATTTCAATAAAAATAAAGATAAATTTATAGAAAACCTAGAAGAAGACATAGAAGAGATGAAAGAGGAGTTAGCAAATCCAGAATTTTTAGATTCAGAAGAATTAATAGGTAATGAACATGAAAGGATTGAAATAAAAGGTAGGAAAATTAATACTCAAATAGAAGATGATGCAGAATCTCTTGCTAGATTATTTTTAGGGGGTTCTGATGAAATTAGTGATGAAATGATTGATTTTAGGAGAGAGCTCGAAAGCATTAATAAACAAGAAGATATTGAAAAAATTACAGGTTTTGAAGAGGCTGATTTGTAAATAGATTGGTTTCTTATCTGCTTAGTACTGTAGCTTAGTTTTCTAAACCTTTATAAAATAGGAATGATTATTTCTGTTATGACAATAAACAAAGAAATAATCAAAGCATATGCACTGAAAAATGCTGTTGAGCATGATGGAAAAGCAATAATTGGGAGTGTAATTAATGCTTTGTTTAATTATGGATTAACAAAAGATAAAATCAAAGGAATTATATCAGAAGTAAATTCTGTTTTAAAAGAAGTTAATTTAATGAATTTAGAAGAGCAGAAAAAATATCTTTCTGAAAGAGAAAATTTAATTGGGCACAGAAAAACAAGGGAAGGTTTGCCTGAATTACCTGGTGCAAAAAAAGGAAAAGTTATAACAAGAATGAGCCCAAGCCCTTCTGGTGGATTGACTTCAGGTAATTTGTTGACTATAGCACCTAATTTTCTTTATGTTCAGAAATATGGAGGAATATTTTATATTAGAATTGAAGATACAAATCCTGAGAAAATTTACAAACCTGCTTATAAAATGATTAAAGAAGAATCTAAATGGTTTTGCAAAAACAAAGTTAAGTTTGTAATACAATCAAAAAGAATGAATCTATATTATAAATATATTAAAAAATTAATAGATAAAAATTCTGCATATGTTTGTACTTGTGATTCTGATAAATTCAAAGAATTGATTCTTGCTGAAAGTCCTTGCCCTTGCAGAGAATTAGGAGAAAAAGAGCAATTAAAAAGATGGAAAAAAATGCTTGATAAAAATAAAAAAACAAATTATAAAGAAGGCGAAGTAGTTTTGAGATTTAAGTCTGATTTAAACAATCCTAATCCTGCTTTTAGGGATTTTCCTCTTGCAAGAATTAATGAAACTCCTCATCCACTTCAAAAGAAAAAATACAGAGTTTGGCCATTAATGAATTTAGCTGTTCCTATAGATGATATTGAAATGAAAATGACTCATATGATAAGAGGGAAGGATCATAAGGACAATGAACCAAAACAAAGAATGATTTTTAGAATTTTAGGAAAAGAATATCCTTGGACTGCTTATATTGGAAGAATTCATTTTAAAGATTTGGAGATGTCAAAAAGTGCAATAAGAAAAGACATAGAACAAGGAAAATATAAGGGCTGGGATGACCCAAGATTGCCAACTGCAGCTTCTTTAAAAAATAAGTATAAACCAGAAGCTTTTTGGAAATTTACTGAGCAGAGAGGAATAAGCGAGGCAGATAAAATAATAAGCCAAAAAGATTTTTTTGAGGTATTGGATAATTTTCAGAAAGAAGTTAAATAATCAATTATAGTAATAATTCCTAATTTTCTCAACCCTACCTCAATTTAGTTTTTAGTGTTGTTTATTATTAACTTATATTCTTATAAAATTAAAAATCGAAACATTTAAATATTATAATTATTATAATAATTATAAGTATTATAGACTAATTCAAAAATGGAAAAAACAACAATTGCAATAAGCAGAAATATAAAAGAGCAAATGCAAGAATTTGGATATAAAGGGGAAAGCTATTCAGATTTAATAAAGAGATTGATTGAGAGTGCAAAACAAAGACAGCTGCATGATTTATTAATGAATGAAAAGAATACTATTTCTATAGAAGAGGCGCTATCTAATGCTAAAAAACAATGGCAAAAGTAGTGATAACAAAAAGTTTAGAAAAAGAGATTAATAAAAAATTTAAAAAAGAGTCTGTAGAGATATTTGAGTTGATGTATTCTTTAAGAGAAAATCCAAAAAAAGGAAAAGAATTAGGGCAGGTTAGCGGAATTGTGATAAAAGAAATAAGATATAAGGGTTTTAGATTTTATTTTATTACTGATGGTTTAAAAATAAAACTTCTTGAAATTAATGAATTAAATGATTTACTTATCAAGTTTGTTGCTATGTCTGATAAAAAGTCACAACAAAAAACAATTGATGAGATAAAAAGGATATTAAAAACATTTGGAGAAGTTGGATTTTCTTGATTTTTATAAAATTCATTAAATAAGAATATTTATAAACTAAAATATCCTTGATAAAATAATAAACATTTAAAAAGAGATATGAAAGGAGGCAAAAAGATGTATAATAAAAAAGCAAATTCGCGTTTTTATTTAGTTAATACAAATAAACTTTTGTCTAAATCAAAACGCTCACAATCAGAGATAATTACAACTGTATTGATAATCCTTCTTGTTCTTGCTGCTATTGTAATTGTTTGGCAGGTTGTTAGAAGTACTGTTACTACAGGTGCAGGCCAAATTTCAGGTGGAACCGATTGTATTACTTTAGGATTTGAAATAACAAGAGCAGATAAGAGTGCTGATAATATAACTGTTAAAAGAGTTGCAGGTGCAGGAGATTTAGGTAAGCTTAAGGTTCTTGTTAATGGGGCAATAAAAAATGACACTGCTGATGCTTCTGGTTTAAGAGAGCTTGAGACTATGAAAATATCAGGTACAGGAACATTAGCAGCTGGAGATAAAGTTGAAGTAGCTGCAATTTTAAAAAATGGAAAGGGTTGTGATGTTGCTGATACTTACACAGTTCTTACTTAATTTTTTATTTTTTTAATTTATTGAATTTTTTTATAGTTAGATTTAATAATATTTATAAAGCAGATTATCTTCAATTATTTAATAGAGAATAAATCTTTAAAAAGAGACATGAAAGGAGGGAAATAAATATGTATAATAAAAAAGCTCAGTCAGAGATAATTACAACTGTTTTGATAATTCTCTTGGTTCTTGCAGCTATTGTTATAGTCTGGCAGGTTGTCAGGAGCACTGTTACTACAGGCGCAAATCAAATTACAGGTGGGACTGATTGTATAACTCTAGGATTTGAGATAACAAAAGCAGCCAGTGGTGCTAATAATATAACTGTTAAAAGGATTGCAGGTGCAGGAGATTTAGCTAGTCTTAAACTTATTGTTAATGGAATTATAAACAGTACTACTGCTACTACTATGAATGAACTTGAGAGTACAACATTATTATTATCCGGAACAGCACCAACATTAAAAACAGGGGATAAAGTTGAAGTTGCTGCAGTATTAGGAACTATAAGTAATAGTAAGGTTTGTAATGTTGCTGCTTCCAAAACAATTTAATTTTTTATTTTTTTAATTTTATTGAATTTTTTATTTTCTTAGACAGGAAAATATTTTATTTTCTGAGATTAAATTATAATATAAAAAAGGATTAAGAATACAATTATCTTAAAACTCTTGCCACTTTATTCTAATTGCTTTATTAATTATTAAAATAAATCTACATTTTTTAAGTGTAATATAACTAATAATCAATAATCCTATAATTTAAAGATTGAACAACAGAAGATTAAGTGAAGGAAATCTATTCTTCTCTTGATTTGAGTAGCTTAAGCTATTTACCTCCTAATCTCGTTTTATATATTATTAATTTAGTTTAATTCTTGTTTCAATTAATTTCTATTAGATTTATAAACACCGGGTTTCATTATTTTTATATGAAACCTCCATTAAAAAACGAAGTTAGAAAGCCATCAAAAACACTGGCAGGTGTAACTCCAATTGCAGTAATGTGCAAACCTAGAAAATGCAATCATGGAACTTGTCTTTACTGCCCTTCATTAAATGTTCCTCAATCTTATACTCCTAAATCTCCTCCTGTTTTAAGAGCAGAAAGATTAAAATATGATGCTTATGAGCAAGTGCTTTCTAGATTAAATGCTTTTAAATTAATGAATCATCCAACTTCTAAAATTGAGTTAATAATAATGGGTGGAAATTTTTTAGATTATCCTTTAAATTATCAATATAAATTTGTGAAAAAATGTTATGATGCTTTGAATAATATAAAAAGCAAGACACTTGAAGAAGCTAAAAAAAGAAATGAGAAAGCAAAACACAGATGTGTTGCTTTGTGTATTGAAACAAGGCCTGATACTTGCTTAAAAAAAAGAGTTATTGAAAGAATTTTGGGATTTGGATGCACAAGAGTTGAATTAGGTGTTCAGTGTTTAGATAATAAAATCTATAAATTTGTTAAAAGAGGGCATGGTGTTAAAGAAGTTGTTAAAGCAACTAAATTATTAAAAAACAATGGGTTTAAGGTTGGTTTTCATTTAATGTTAGGGCTTCCTTTAAGCAATCCTAAAAAAGATTTTGAGATGTTCAAAGAGTTATTTTTAAGCTCTGATTTTAAACCAGACCAATTAAAAATTTATCCTTGTCAGGTTATTAAGGGTGCGAGATTAGTTGATTTGTATAAAAAAGGAAAATATATCCCTTACTCAAAAGAAGAAGTGCAAGAATTAATCATGAAGATAATGAAAATAATTCCTAATTATTGCAGGATTATGAGAGTTATGAGAGAAATCCCTCCTGAGTTTTTAGTTGCAGGAACTCATAGAATTGATTTAAGAAAAGATATAGATGAAGAATTAAAGAAAGAAAAAGCAAAAATAAATGAAATCAGGTTCAGGGAGATAGGTTTTATGATTAGAGATTTGAAAAAAACACAGAGAATTAATAATAAATTAAGATTAAAGATTACAAAATATAAAGCTTCAGGGGGGGATGAATATTTCTTAGAATTTATAAATAAAGATAATATTTTGTTTGGCTTGTGTAGATTAAGAATATTTGATTCTATTGCTTTTATTAGAGAGCTTCATGTTTATGGACAAGCTCTTTCTTTAGGAGAAAAAGGAAAGAGTTTTGGGCAGCATTTAGGTTTGGGAAAACAACTTTTGAAAAAAGCTGAAGAAATTGCAAAAGAAAATAAAATAAAAAAAATGAAAATTATTTCTGGAGTTGGTGTTAGAGAATATTATAAAAAATTTGGATATAAATTAGATGAAGAAGGGATTTATATGATAAAGGAGTTAAGATGATAATTGAAATGAACAGACCAAATCAATATAATGTTTCAGTAGGAGACACTTTAATTGTTCCTTTAGGAAAACAATTAGCAAGACTTGATATACGTCGTTTTAATCAAGATTTTATTTTTGCTGATAATGGAATTAAGAACACCGCTATTTCTAATGGAATTAAGGCCACTGTTACTTCTTATGAAGAAGCAATAATAAGAACACAAAGAGGAGAATATTTGTTTGGAGAAAAGGCTGAAGCAAGACTTTTTGGAGAAGGATTTGGAGGAATAAGAGTAATAAAATGACAACCAACATAAAAATCATTTCTAAAAAAGAATTTTTAAAAGAAAATTCAGAACCAAATCAAGAACAGGTTTGGGATAATATTGCAGATTCTTGGAAAGAATACAGAGTCAGGGAAATTCCAATTATTGCTGAATTTTTGAAAAATAAAAAAGGCAAGGTTGTTGATTTGGGTTGTGGAACAGGAAGAAATATGATTAAGAATGACAATATTGAATATTATGGTGTTGATTTTTCTTCAAGACAAATTGAACATGCTAAAATATATGCAAAAAAACAAGAAATAAATGCTAAGCTGTTTAAATCTAAAGTTGATAAGCTTAATAAGAAAGATTTTCCAGATGAAATTTTTGATTATGGATTATTTATTGCTAGTTTGCATTGCCTTGAAACTCCTGAGGAAAGAGAAAATGCATTAAAAGAATTTTACAGAATTTTAAAGAAAAATGCAGAAGCATTGATAAGTGTCTGGGATTCAGAAGACAAAAGATTTAATGGGTTAAAAGGAGATATTTATATGAGCTGGAAAAAAAATAATATTCTTCATATGAGATATTATTATTTGTATAATAAGCAGGAAATTTTGGATTTATTGAAATCTGTTGGATTTAAAATATTGGAAATTTATTCTCCTAGAGAAAAAGACAGATTTTCTAAGAAAAATTTGATTATAAGGATTAGAAAATAAACTGAAACAAGTTTTTATATATAATAAATCTTATAAATACATTAATTATAAAGTTTTATGGCAAAAGATAGTTTAGATATAGAACCTGTATTTAAAAGAGAAATCAGGGAGTATACTGTTAGTCGAGGTAGTGTTTATACTCAAACAAGACAATATAATAAAAAAGGTAATTTAGAAAAAGAAATTTGGGAAAGAGATTCTGGTAAGGAAGTTACTATTCTAAATGATGCAGCTTATATTTCTAAGGAAAAATATAAACAACTTAAAAACCAAAAACTTAAACCATCTGATTTAATAAAATTAGCTAAAAAAGAAGGTTATACAGGGCTTGGAGGATTAATAGTCTTGCTTTATCAAGAAAAGCTTTATTTTAGTTCTGATGTTATTGAAATAGAGCCTCCTTTTGAAAATGAACTTAAAATAGAAGCTTAATTATTTTTTCAATAATTTTCTATCAGCTCTTTTTCACTTATTAATTTTTCTTTGCCTGTCTTCATGTCTTTTAGCTTTATTTTTTTCTTTTTAACTTCATCTTTTCCTAGAAAAATTACATATGGAATATTAAGAGAGTTTGCATAATCTAAAGCTTTGCTTGGCTGGCCATAAAAAATTGAGCATGAGAGAGATTGTTTTCTTATTTTTTCTGCTAAGTTTACTGCTTTTTTGTCTTGTCCTATACTTATAATTAAAATCTTTTTTTCATTAAGATTTATTTTTGATAATTGTGATACTCTTTCCAAACTAAATGAGATTCCTGTTGATTGAATATTATTTATAGAATAACTACCACCACCAGCAATTGTTTCTTTCACCCCTTCTGTTTTAATCTCAAACACATTTCCATTATAATAAGATAACCCCCTGGCTAAAGTTGGCTGAAAATCAATTTTTATTTTATAAATTTTGCATAGCTCAATTAATTCTTTTAGTTCTTTATAGCCTTCAAATTTTTTAAAGAAATTTAAATTTTTTCTCAGAATCTTAAATAACTTTATTATTTTGTCTTTATCTATAAATTTGGCTAAACTTAATTTTACAAAATCTTCTCCTTGTTTGTCAAGCTTGTCAATTTCTCTTAAAACAAATTCTGTATTTTCTATTCCTAAACTTTTAATTACAGAATTTAAAAGTTTTCTATTATTTACTTTAATTCTAGATTTTATTCCTAATTCTTTGTATATTTTTGAAATTAAAGTGAGGATTTCAGCTTCATCTTTGACAGATGAACCAATAGTATCAATATCACATTGTGTAAACTGGCGAAATCTATTAGAAGAAGTTGGCTCATCCCTGAAAACTTCTCCTATCTGATATCTTTTATAAGGAAGTTTTTTATTATTTGCTAATCTTTTTAATTGAAATGTAAATTCATATCTTAAAGCAAGATTTCTTTCTCCTCTATCTTTTAATTTAAATATATCTGAAACAGCTTCATCAAATTCATTATCTCCTTTTACAAATTCTTCATACTCTATAATTGGAGTTTCAGCTGGCTCAAAGCCATATCTCTTGAAATTTTTGATTAAAATTTCTCTTATTTTTTCTCTTTTCAGAGCTTCTTCTCCTGTAAAATCCTGAAAACCTTTTGCTGTGTCTGTCATTTTATTTCACCTTTTTTTGTATAAATTTTATATTGAATAATTATTGAAAAAATAATTCCTAAAATCATTATCAACATCTGTAATAAATAACTTTGTCGATTTATAAGCGCCACTATAATTGTTATTGTTAACCCTGTTAAAATTGCTCTCAAATACCAGTTTTTAATATTAATAATATACTTATATCCGATAAAGAATATCCAAATAAGACTCGCGATTAAAAAAGCTATATATCCTAAATAAGTATTAATTACATTAAAAATTCCAATTATAATTGATGCTATAGCTATTGCTATTAGTATCATTGATATCATAAAACTTCTAAGTATAGATTTACTAATTTTTATTTTATCTCTCATTTTTCCTCCTTTAATCTAAAAGCGGTAGGGGAGAATCGAACTCCCGTCCCAGACGCCACAGGTCCGTATTCTAACCATTGAACTACAACCGCCATATTTATATTTATTCCTAAGCATAAATAGTATAAAAAGGTTATTAGAATTGTTAGAAGCTAAGCTAAAATTATCTATTTTATTATTAGTTGTGGGGATACCCCCAAATTTTAGCTTCCATAATCTTTTAAATAAAAAGGGGTATTTAAAATTAACTGATTATGAATTCTTGTGCAGGATAATAATACTTATAAAATTGATTTAATTTTTTTTATAATAAAATGAAAGCATCTAAGTTATTTTACATAACCATAACCCTTGGGCTTGTGGGTTTATTAGGAATGATAGATAGGGTTAGTTGTAGAAAAGAACAAGCATATATGCCTCAAGAAACAAAAATAGAGAAAAAAGAATTAACAGGGGGGTATATAATTGAACAAACAAAGCCATTTAAAAGAACATTTGGATATGACTCTAGGATAAATATTGCATGGTTAGATGATAATAATGTACTTTACGTAGATGGAAGATGTGATGGCAGTGTTGACAGAGTTCATTCAATTGGGTGGTATCAAAGAGGAGATGATGGAAAAGAAGAAATGTTTGAAAAAGCAGATAAATATTTTAAAGATGCAAAAAGAGAAATGGGAGCTGAATGAAAAAGGAAAATAGATTATAAAAATATATTGTTATACTATGTCCAGATTAATTCTTATTTTTCTTCTTCCTAAGGCAAGAGCACCTCCTAAAAGTATTATTATATAAGACAGGTCTCTGACCCCATTTGCATAATTCCTTCTTCCTTCATATTTTTCAAAATCACCTATTGCCCTGTCTAATTCCATTCCTATGGAATTTGTTTTAAGAATTGTATTTTCAAGAACAACTGCCGCATTATTTTTTTGATTATTATAATGTTCTGCTAAACGATTTCCAGTAATATTAGCTGCTAAACCAAAACCTAATATTATTATTCCTAGTTTTGTTATTAAGCTCATTATTGCAAAAGAAAAAAGAGGTTTTTAAGCTTTATGTAATATATATTTTCCATTTCATTAATCTCTAAATACAGAATACTCTTATTTAATAAAATGGAAAAATGGTTAGAAGAGCTTTGTGAAAAGCATGGTTATTGGAAATGGCTAGAACAAATTTGTGAAAAATATGGTGATTTCAAATGGCCGCCTTATCCAAGAGAATTGGTTTTTCCTGATTGGATTAAAGAAGAAGGATGGGCAGAAACTCGGAGAGAGAAGATATACAAGTTTTTTCATGGCTATCGTATGAAATTCCTTCGCATGAGAGAAAATGAGTATATTGACAAAATTTTAGTAGGAGATCAATTTAATACAAATATACTTTCTAAAAAAAGAAAAACCGGATTAGAAGCTTCTAGAAGCTATCATAGAGCTCCACAATTATTTCCTGAAATAGAAAGGGTTGGTCATATTGTTTATAGAAATTCTTTTTCTGGTGCAGAGACAATTAAAAAAGAAGAAATAATGAAAAATAGAGTGCATAGAGTTGAAGTTGCTTCCATAGACAAAGAGAGAAAAATTGTTTATTGTGTTGCTCTTGCTCATACTTTTAATAAAGATAATTTAATTGAAAACTTAACTAATTGCTTTTACCAAAGATATAGTACATAATAAAAGTTTATTCTTTTTCCTGGCTATGTGTAAAAATTAGAAAATTATCTAATAATTCAAAATTTTTGAGTAGACTCTCTGCTGTTCCTAAATCTCTTTTAACTTTTTGATTTACTTTGTTTTTCTATTTTCTGTATTCTTTCTTGACTGCTGCTTTTATAAATCTTTGTGATTTTTAATAAACTTTTTTTATTTTATTTTTAAAATCTTTGAATTTATTGTTTTTTATTGCTTGCTTTGCTTGTTTTATTAAATCTTGAAGATAATATAAATTATGATAAGAGGCAAGCTCTTTTCCAACTGATTCATCTTGGCTTAATAAGAATTTTATATATGCTCTTGAATAATTCTTGCATACAAAACAATTGCAATTTTTATCTATTGGGGATTTGTCTGATTCATATTTTTTATTTAATATTTTTAGTTTTCCATTGCTTGTGAAAATAGTTCCTCTTCTTGCATTTTGAGTAGGCATTCTTGAATCAAAAATATCAATACCTCTGCTTATTGCTTCTAGGATTTCTAAAGGATCTCCTATGCCCATTAGATATATTGGCTTGTTGTTTGGAAGAAGTGATTTTTGAAGTTCAATTATTTTATATTCATCTTTTTGTTTTTCACCTAAACCTAAGCCTCCAACACAATAACCATCAAAATCAAGCTCTTTTAATTCTTTTATTGATTTTTTTCTTAAATCTTTATAAATGCCTCCTTGAGTTATTCCAAATAATAATTGTCTTTTGTTTTTTGGAATGTTTTTTTGAAGAGCATCATGATGATTTTTGCATTTTTTTGCCCAAATACTTGTTTTTCTAACTGCTTGTTTAATTTCTTGCTTTGAATTTTCATATAATGGCATTTTATCTAAACACATTGCAATTTCTGAATTTATATTAAGCTGAATTTCCATGTCTTTTTTAGGAGTTATAAATATTTTTTCACCATTAAATGGATTTCTGAAAACTACTCCTTTATCATTTGATTTTATATATATAGAAGGAGAATACATTTGAAATCCTCCTGAATCTGTGAAATTTATTCCAGAAAAATTCATAAATTTTCCTATCCCTCCTAATTTTTTAATTGTTTTTTCTCCTGGTTTTAATGAGAGAATAAGTGCATTTGAAATAATTGCTTTTGCTCCAAGTTCTGTTAGTTGTTTTGTATTAATGAATTTTGCAGTTGCTTTTGTTGCAACAGGCATGAAAAAAGGAGTTTCTATATCTCCTTTTTTTGTATGCAAGATTCCTATTCTTGCTTTTGTTTTTTTGTCTTTGTGAATTATTTTGAAAACATTATACATAAATATTCTATTAATTTTGCTTATAAAAAGATATTGGAGAGGAAAATTGGATAAAGAGGTTAAGTATTTTTTATCTTTTTTTTAACCAAGATGTAATTTGTTCTAAGTTGTTACCTTTTTCTTGAAGTTCAATTATTTCTTTTATTAAAGTTTGTTTAAATTTAAGCTCCTCTGTTAAGGTTTCAGTATTTCTTGCAATTGCTTGATTATAATTTTGGATAAGCCCTGATTTGTAAGCTTGATATTGAAAAATGCCTAGTGGTGCTGCAAAAGGGCTTAATGCTAAAGCAACCAGTATTGTGCCCACCACATATTCTTTTATTGTTGATTTCATTTTTTAACTCCTCTGATTATTAGTGAAGATGAAACTTCAGAAATATCTTTCCAGTAAACATTATAATGTTCTTTGTAAAAAGGAGATATCTTTTCTTTTTGGGAGGTTCTAAGTAAATTATTTGAAGGTTTCAACCCCTTGACTGATTCAATATGAAAATATTTTTCAAACAATTTGATGTAATCAGATAGATTTCTATGAAAATAAGGAACAAAGAAAGGCGGTCTTCCTGGCTCTGTTATTGGGTATTTTCCCGCAAAAATATAATTATCTTCTTTATCTTTTTCAAGATGGTTATTTAATTTTATAGCTCCTTTTTTTAATAAAATATCAGCAAATTGAGGGTGAACAATCAATGATAAAAAAGACCCTTTAATTTTTAATGATTCATAAACATTTTTTATTAGTTTTTCAATGTTTGGAGCATCTTGTAAAACAAATAGAGAAGTTACTAGATCTATATTATCTACTAAACTGTATTTATTAGTTAATTCAGAAAAATCTCCTTCATCAAATTCAATTTCTTTAAATGAGTCTTTAGCAGAGTTAATAAATTTTCTATTAGTATCAAATCCATAAAAATTTCTAAATCCTTTTTTCTTTAATATTTCAGTTAAAATATGGGTCCCTTTCCCATCCCCACAACCAAGATCAACCAAAATACCTTTGTCCATGCAAATCTCTGATAATTCATCTTCTAAGGCTGGACAAACTAAATAATTTCTGTAGTTATTATCTTGTTTCCTATTTATCCGGTCTTTCGAAGCTTTTTCCCAAAGCTTCTTTGCCCATGTATTTGCTTTTTCAATTACCATAAAAAAGCAACAAATACAATACTAAATAAAACTTATATCCCCCCTAAGAGGTATATAAACAAAAGATTTATAAAAACAATAAACTCTTTCATTACTATGAAAGATGAGCTTAAAAAATTAGGACTTACTGAAGGAGAAGCAAGTGTATACTTAGCTCTTTTGAAACTAAACTCTTCAACAGTGGGAGCAATTGTAAAAGATTCGGGAGTTTCGTACTCAAAGATTTATGAAGTTTTGGGAAGGCTTATTGAAAAAGGTCTTGTAAGCTTTATTCTGAAAGAAAAAACTAAGTATTTCCAAAGTGTAAAACCAAACAGACTTTTAGAATTTGTAAACTTAAAGGAAGATGAGATAAAGAAAAATAAAGAAATGCTTCAAAAAATAATTCCTACTCTGGAGGCTATGAGAGGAGATAAAAATAACCAAACTGCTGAGATATTTATTGGATTAAAAGGCTTAAGAACAGCTTACGAATTACTTCTTAAAGATTATTCTAAGAATATACCTTTATCCTATTTTTATGTTCATGATGAAAAATATGCAGAAGTAGCTAATGACTTCTATGAAAAAGAATTTAATTATTTCAAAGAGATTGGACTAAAATTAAGAGGCATAGGTACTGATGATTTAAAAAAATCAAAGTTGTTTGTTAAACCACCTAAATTTGTTAATCTAAAATTTGTCAATTTTCCACTTCCTACTACAATAGATATTTATCAGGATAAAATTTTATTAGTTAGTTGGAGAGATAAACCTTTTGCATATTTAATAACCTCAAAAGAAATTTCTGAAAATTTTATGAGTTATTTTGAGAGGGTTTGGAAAATAGCTAAAAAATAAATTTTAAAGCTTAGAGTTTTAAGTTAAGAGATAAATTTCTAATGAAATCTGAGCAGGGAAAGATTTATAAATACTATCAACCTATAAGTTTATAGCTATCAACCAAATGGAAACGAAGATTAAAACAGAAGATAAAATATTAAGCATATTAATTAAGGAACCTCTTGCTGATCACAGCGCGACTTCTATAGCCAAAGTTTTAGGCATAACAAGACAAGGTTTATGGAAAACTCTGAATAAATTATTCAGGGATAAATTAATTTCTCTTAAATCAATAGCAGATACAAAGAAAAGTGCATTTAACATAAAGTTGAATTTTGAAAATTCAATAACAGAAAAAGTCATTTCACTATTCTTGACAAAAGAGTCTTTAAATTATGAAAGATGGAGATTTAATTTTTCTGAAGTTAAGGATTATTCTAAATTTATTATACTTTTTGGGAGTATTTTGCATTCTCAAAAAGAAGCAAATGATATTGATTTACTGGTAATAGCAGATGATAAAAGAGATTTTCATACAATAAGTAAAATAATGTTAAAATTGCAACAAACTCAAATAAAAAAAATTCATTTCATAGATCTTTCAGATGGTGAGTTAAGAGAGGAGCTTAAAACTAATAAGAATAAGGCTTATTTAGATGCGCTTAAAAAAGGCATTGTTTTATTTGGGCAGGATGATTATGTTAAATTTATCAGGGATTTGAGTAAATAATGGAAATAGAAAATAAACTAAGGGAATGCTTTAAGACAGCAGAAAGAAACGAGAAAGAAGGCATAAAGCATAAAGGTTTATTAGCAAGAAGCCCTAACCAAGAAGAAGTAGAAGGATATATAGACAAATCAAAAAGAGAGTTGGAACTTTGCAGGCTTTACAAAGAAAAAGGATTTGATTACAAACTCCCTGAAGAATGGTTTTACATATTATATTATTGTGCAATTGCTATACTGGCTAAATTTGGAGTTGAGTCAAGGAGCCAGAAATGGACTGCTCTTTTTCTTGAATATGTTAAAGAAAAAGGTATTATAGATTATGATAATGAGTTTATAGAAAGGATTACTGTTCATATAAAAAAAGGTGAAGAGTCTGATGTTGATAAAAGAGAAGAAGCAAGATATAGTCATTTAATTAAAATAGAAAGTGTAGAAAAAGAGTATGATGAAACAACTCAATTATGCAAGAAAGCGATATCTCAGGCAGAGGAGATTGTTTTTTCTAAAGAAGAACTTAAAACTTCAGAAATTCTTTCAGAATTAGGAATTTCTGACAGTGCTCAAAATTCATAGAGAATTTTGACATGCCTAAGGAATTATATGAATAACAAAGAAGTTTTAGAGATAGAATTTGTATGCAAAATGAGCTGATAGGTTTTTATATTGATTTATTCTTAAGAAAATATGGAAATACATTTAGCTTCTATGGAAAATGTAAGTTGCTGGGCTTTTAGAAAACTAATGCAAGGAATTACAGATTCTTACACTGGTGTTTTTTCAATGACTTATCTTGTAAAAAGAGCAAAGGCCTGGAGAGAAATAGATACTTTTAAAATTAATGGACAAAGACAATGGATTCAGGTAGCTACTTCAAAAGAAAAAGAATGTATTGATTTTTTAAAAGAAATTGATGAAAGACTTAAATTTGAGCCAGAGAAAAATAATGTTTATGGCATACAATTAAATCTTAGCAGCCCTTCACCAAGCATAGTGAAAATTGGGCAAGGGCCTGCATTAATCAAAAGAACACAAAAAGTTGTTAGTTTAATTAATGAACTTTTAAAACAAAATAGATTTAAAATTAGCATAAAAACAAGACTTGGTTTAAATGAAAACGAAGTTAAAGAAAAAAGATTGGTAAAGCTTTTTCAAGAGCTTAAAAAAATAAACAATCCTAATTTTACAGAAGTTGTTGTTCATTTTAAACATGCTAAACAGCCTTCTTTTGCAGAATATGATTTTTCTATGTTAAAAGAGCTTTGCCAGTTTAATATTCCTATTATAATAAATGGAGGAATAAATAATTACAATGATTTTAATAATATAATGCAAACATTAACTCCTGATGAAAGAAAAAACATAAAAGGATTAATGATTGGAAGAGAAGCTTTGAGAAATCCTGATTGTTTTGTTGATATAAGTAACATATTAAATAAAACTGCTCTTGAAAAAAGAAGTTTTGAAAAAATTAATTCTGATTTTAAGAGATTATGTGAAGAACATATGCCTAGAGAAATTTATTTAGAAAAAATAAAAAGATTATGCAGTTGGTGTGTTTCTTAATTAAGAATTAAATATAATCTTCTGGCTCTGCTTCAAGGGCTGTTTGATATGCTTTAAGATTTTCTTGTAAATTGTTTAAATTACTCATAGCTCTATTTATTTGTGCACTGCAAATGTTGTCAGGTATTGCTGAACTTCTTTTTAAAACATTAACATTATTTTCAATAGAACTAATCCCAGTTTGTATGTCATGTATTCTCTCTTCTATTTCTTCTGCTAATAATAATTCTACTTTTTCTAATCCCATTTTTAATTTAGGAATTATAAGATTTATAAAGATTTATATTTTAAAAGATACATGACTAAAATCAAATTTTATTCATTATGGTTATGCTTAATCTGCATAGGTGTGTTTATTCTTCAGAATTTAATCTCTGAATTTACCGGATTATTTGTTTTAAACAAATCAGCTCTTTATAATTATGAAATCTGGAGATTTGTAACTTCTGTCTTTCTTCATGAAAACATTGTTCACTTATTATATAATTTATTTGCTTTAGCTTTATTTGGATTTATACTTGAAAAATTAATTGGAAGCAAAAGATTTTTGATTGTTTTTTTTGCTTCTGGAATAATTGCTAATTTAATTGCTGTGAATTTTTATAATTCATCACTTGGAGTTTCAGGTGCAATTTATGGTATTTTAGGATGTTTAGCAGTACTTAGACCATTAATGATGATATGGGCTTTTGGTTTTCCAATGCCTATGTTTATTGCTGCTATAGTGTGGGTTGGTGCAGGAATTTTAGGAGTTTTTATGCCAAGCAATGTTGGAGATATTGCTCATTTATCTGGAATTGGGATTGGTTTTTTAATTGGATTAATTTTAAGACTAACAAGAAAAAAACAGAATCCTTCTTATTCCTATAAAATAGAGATTCCTGATTCTTATATGAATGAGTGGGAAAATAGATATATGAAAGAATAATTATAATAATTAGTATTTCTAGCTTTTAAAAGTTTCTAAAGAAACTTTTAAGCTTCAGAAACTTTATGTTTCTGAGAGTTGTCAGAATTTTCAATTCTGAAACCACAAAAATCTAAAGATTTCTAGAAAATCTTTTATGGATTTTCTGGACCAGAAAAGCAGGGCTTTTCTAGGTTTTGATGTTTAAAAATTAAAAGAAAAAAATAAAAAATTTATTTCTTAAGCAGTTTTATAATTCCTACAAGCACAAGGATAATTCCTATGAAATAATCCCAGCCTAAAACAGCCCAGTAAGCATTAGCAAGGATTAACAAACCAAGGACAACCATTATCCATCCCTTGCATTTATGCCATTTCATTTCCTCTTTTGCCATCTTATACACCTCTTTATTTAGTAAGGAAAGAAGGATATTTAAACATTTACAAATAAAAAAAGATAATGCCCCTGCTAAAATTAATATATTTTGGATTAATTTTGACAGAATGGAGAACAACTAAAAAAGAATTAATAAGGTTTCCAGAGGGGTATATGAGAGCATGGGAAAATGAGTATATGAGATAGATATTAAAAGATATTAAAATTTAAAAAACATATATACTTGTTTAATTAATGGTTATTCAGAGTATAGGTGATCATTGTTTAGATAGTATGCTTGAAGTTCTTGAAAAATTTGGAAAAAAATGGCCTCCTTATCCACAAAATTTTAAAATTCCAGAAGAAATAAAATCTAGGTGGGGTTATAGATATTATTCTGAAACAAATGGAGCATTTGTTCTTCCTAAGAATTATGAATTTCATAAAAGATTTCGTACTGGTGATACATTTAATGGTGTGGTTTTACCAAAAAAAAGAAAAAGAGGAGCAAAATATTCAGATAAGACTCAAAGGGTTTACCAGTTTTACTGGGACCCTGGTTTTTTTGGAAAAGTTGTTTTTGAAAGTCCTTGTTCTGGAAATCCTATTTTAGAGCAAGGGGAATTAATAAAAGACTTGGTTTATAGATTTGAAATAACATCTATTAGCACAAAAAACAGGGTTTTTCGTTGTGTTCCTCTTAAACATGTTTTTAATGAGCAGAACCTATTGCAGAATCTTACTAACTGTAATTATCAAACGAAATAATCCTATATCTTATATTAAGTAAATTTTTATTCTTAACATTAAACTTGCTCTGTTATTTCATTAATTTATTATTAATTTATAGTATATAATATCAATATTAGCAGAGGGGGAGTTAATATTAGCAAATTTAATATCTAGAAAACTTTAAATACTTCGGTTACTTATTGTATACAAATGGTAACCACTCAAGAAACTACTGTTAAGATGAGTAAATGGTTGGTTGATGAGATTGATAATTTTATTAATAAAAATAATAAAAATGCTTCTGATTTTCCAAGCAAGAGAAATTTTGTTGACAGGGCAGTTATTAGATTATTAGAAGAACAAGGAGTTGAATTAAAATGAGAGATAAAAAGTTTAGTATAATTAATAATAAACAAACACTAAAAGCTCTTGGACAAATGAGATTAAGCTTAAGCAGCTTATAACAAAGAGCAAGGGGTATTAAATTATAAAAAAGTAAAAATAAATCAAAATGACAATAATTATATTAAATCAAAAGGAGGCAAAAGAGTTAAGTATGTCAGAGAAAATAGAAAGAGCAAGAGAGTTTCTAAGAGAATTAGACAAAATAACAGACAGAAATATAATTGCAAAAGCAAGGAGAATGATATCAATTCAAGAAGCAGTTGCTAAGCTTAAAAAAATAGAAATAGAATTTTGAATAAGGAATTTTCTTAATGCCCTCGCCGGGATTCGAACCCGGGTTCTAGCCTTGAAAGGGCTATGTCCTTGGCCTCTAGACGACAAGGGCGAATGAGTTCACGAAACATCTTACTCATTATATAATGAGTGGGCTCATGAACATGAAAAATAAAGCAGAAATCGGTTTTTAAAACTTCTTATCTTGATTCTATTATTAATTAAACTTTACTAGTAATATATAAATCTGAAGTAAAGCGAGTAAGAGCAGCAAGAAGATATTAATGAATGGTTTAGATATAAAAATAAAATTATAATTTTATTTTTCTTGCATATTTTCCTATAACTGGAACTTCTTTTTCTTTATTAGATAAAGCATATATCCAGCTTGTAAGCCATAAAATAACTACAAAGATACTTAAGACAACATTGATGGTTGTTCCTATTATTGGGATAAATGCAACTATTTCGTTAATTATTTGAACTATAACTGCAACAATAAAAACAACAAGGCTTTGTTTTGCATAGAACATTACATACTTGTCATCCTTTTTTGCAATTAATGCTATTATAAATCCAATTATGCTTAAGAATGCTGCAAGAAATGCAAATACTATTTTATCATCTTTGCCTGATTTTACACTCTTTTTTGCCATTTTAATATTAAGGAATTATTGTTTTTAAAGGTTTTGAATTTTTTAAAAACTATATTGGTAATTATAATTGCTTAATTAAGATAGGATTGAATAGCTTAATCTGCTTAAACTCTGCTTGAAAATTGTCTAATAAATTACTGATAAATTCTCAAATCTTGGCAAATCCTATAGAATATAATATGAGCCTGCCAAGATTTGAACTTGGGACCCCTGCCTTATAAGAGCAGTGCTCTAACCAGGCTGAGCTACAGGCTCATTAGTTTTTTCATGATTTTTATGTATTTAAAACTTCCTTAAAAAGTTTTAAGCTTCAGAAACTTAGAGTTTCTGAGAGTTATCAGAATTAAAAAAATTCTGAAACCACAAAAATTTTAAAATTTTTGATGTTTAAAAGTTATTCTTTTGCTTAAAGACATTATCAGTAATTTATAAAGCGCATTAATATTTAGATGAATAGCTTAATGATAATTTATTAAAAATTTTAAAAAACATGAAAAGCGATTATTTTATACAAATAATTAAAAAGTCTATTTAAGATATGTTAATATGATAATAGGAATTACAGGAAGAATTGCAGCTGGAAAAGAAACTTTAACTGATTCTTTAAGAAAAAAAGGATTTATTTATCTTGAAACTTTTACAGTGCTTGCAGAAGAACTTGAGAAAAGAGGGCTTGAGATTACAAGAGCTAATATGCAGGATTTGGGAGATGAGATAAGAGAAAAGTATGGAGTTTTTGGGGTAATGAAAATGCTTTTAGAAAAAACAGAGCCAGGCAAAGATTATATTTTTGATAGTTTAAGAAATCCTGGGGAAGCAGAGTTTTTAAGAGAAAATATTAAAGATTTTGTTTTAATTGGTGTTGATGCTCCTCAAAAATTAAGGTTTGAAAGGATTTTAAAAAGAGGAAAACCAAGTGATCCTAAAACCTGGGAAGAATTTTTAAAAATTGATAACAGGGATTTTTTTGATAAAACAAATCCAATGGGGCAGCAGGTTGGAAAATGCATGGAACTTGCAGATTTTAAAATTGTTAATGATGCTGATTTGGAGAAATCAAAAAAAGAAATAAAAGAGGTTTGGGAAAAGATTAAAAAGAAAATTAATAATAATAATTACAGAGGAGTAATTATAGAAGAAAGTCTTGAAGATAATTCTATTTTAAAAGACATAAAAATAATAAAAACAAAAATAGAAAAAGTTACTCCTAAACATAAAACTCCTTGGATTTCTAAGTGGACTTTGCATAGTGTTGAGATCCCTGAAAAACAAGCAGAGGAAATAGCAGATAAAATAAGTAAGGTGTTAGATTCTAAACATAACTGGTATGCTGATTTTAAAAATAATAAACTTCACTTTATAATCTTTAAAAATAAAGTTTTTTGTGTTGATATACACAGCAAAGAACAATATGATAAAGCAAAAGAATATGGAATTTCTTTAGGAATACCAGAATATCAAGTTGATTTTCATCCTGAAGTTAAGGTGTGGGAGAGATAATACAAAAGCATTTAAACTTAATTTTTTTTGAATATCTATGTTAATCGGATTAGTAGGAAAACCTTTATGGAAAGATATATAAATGACTTTTTCTTTATCTTTTAATGGAATCTTTTGATATTTGGGATTTAGAGAGAGTTAATATTAAACTTAAAGAAAAGTTTTTGGATTATATTAATAAGACTATTTTTTCAAGTTATAAATCTAAAGTAGATGCTTACAAAAACCTTTTTCCTAATAAAGAAATACTTTGGATTAGTTTTAAGAATATGCTAAAGAAATCTTATATGAAAACTTTTTTCGTTCCTTTAGATATCTATTTAATAATTTGCAATAAATTGAAAATAGATAAAAATATTTTGCAAGAGAATATAATATCTTACAAGACGGCTGGAGGAGTGAATTATATTGATAAACCAATTCTCCCAATTAAAATAACCCCTGTTTTTCATATGTTGTTTGCGCATAATATCGGAGATGGAACTGTTATTAATCCTAAAAAGAATAGATTGCCCTATTTTGGATATCGCCAGTTTGACAAATTTTATAGAGTAGGTTATGTAAGAAAAATAGAGGATATTTTTGGTAAAATAAAATTTAAGGAAGATTATTTTGAATCTTCTACAAGACCTTATTGTCCCTCTTCCCTGTCTTCTTTGTTCTTTAAGTATTATAATTTAGATGTAAAAGGCTTTGATTCTTTATCTAGTAGAATACCTAAATTTATCTTTGAAAAAGATAAAGATTCTTTATTAGCTATTATGATCGCATTTATTATCGATGAAGGACATATAGATTCAACTCAAATAACAATTGTTCTTAAAAATAAACCTTTAGTTAGAGATTTGGGATTAATCTGTAAATATTTAAATTATGATTATAAGATTACATATAGGGATAATGAACTTTATAAAGAATATGGATATCTTAATATCTTGAGGAAAGGGATGAAAAAATTGTATGAAGATTATCTAGTCTTAAACAAAAAATATCCTGTTATTGATCTAGGATGGAAAGGTGAAAGAATAAAAAATTCGTTAAAGATTTATAACCGAGAAATTTTTAAGGTTAAAGGCAATCAAAATATTATCTTTGAGATGTTAAAGAAAGAAGGATTATCTGTAAATCAGCTTGCTAGTAGGATTAATATGACTCGCCAAGGAATAAGGTATCATATAAATAATCTTATAAAGGATGGTAAAATTAAATTAATAGATAATATGCAAATAAATTGGATATATGGAGTGTAAAATGCTTATAGGATTGGTTGGTGCTCCAAATGCAGGAAAAAGCACTTTTTTCAAGGCATGTACTTTAGCAAATGTTGCAATATCTCCTTATCCTTTTACAACAATAAAAGCAAATGAGGGTGTTGGTTTTGTTAGAGTTAAATGCCCTGAAACAGAGTTAAAACAATTGCAGGGGAAAAATTGTAAGCCAAATCATGGTTTTTGTTTAAATAGAAATAGATTTGTTCCTGTTAAATTAGTTGATGTTGCTGGTTTAGTTCCTGGTGCATATGAAGGAAAAGGAAGAGGAAACCAGTTTTTAAATGATCTTATAGAAGCAGATTTATTAATACATGTTTTAGATGCAAGCGGGAGGACAGATTCTCAAGGAAATCCCACTGAAGATTATGATGTATGCGAAGATGTAAAATTTTTGGAAAATGAAATAGATATGTGGATTTTTGGGGTTTTGGGGAGAAATTGGCAATCTTTGATTAAAAAAAGCAAGACAAGTAAACTGTCTTTAGAAATAGCTAGTCAGTTATCTGGATTAAAAATTAAAGAAGAGAGTGTTGAACATATTATTAAAAAATTGAATTTAAATGAGAAAAGAGAGTGGAGCAAGGAAAGTATTTTGGAATTTTCAAGGGAAATAAGGAAGATAAGCAAAGCAATTATTATAGCTGCTAACAAAGCAGACAGGCCAGAGGCAAGAAAAAATATTGAAAAACTGAAAAAAGAATTTCCTAATTTGCTTATAATGCCCTGTTCTGCAGAAGCAGAACTTGTTTTAAGAAAGGCTTCAAAGGAAAATCTCATAGAATATATACCAGGAGATAAAGATTTTGTTATACAAGGACAATTAAATGAGCAGCAGAAAAAAGCTTTAGAAATAATAAAAAAAGATGTTTTGGATGTTTATGGGAATACTGGGATACAAAACTGCCTTAATGAGGCGGTTTTTGAGTTTTTGAAATATATTAATGTTTTTCCTGTTGAAAATGAGCATCATTTTTCAGATAAAAAAGGAAACATTCTTCCAGATGCTTATCTTCTTCCTCCAAATTCAACTGCTCTGGATTTAGCTTACACAATTCATACTGATATAGGAAAGAGTTTTATTTCAGCTATTGATGCAAAAACAGGAAGGAAAATTGGAAAAGACAGCAAGTTAAAGGATGGTGATATTGTGAAGATAATGGCGAAAGCGTAAAAATAAAAATTTGAGATTATTACAAGATAAAAAATGGCAGAAGTATATTTTTCTAAAGACATAAATAAAATTATAGACAAAATAGACATGTCTAAGTTAGGAAAGAGAGTTGCAATTAAAATGCATTTTGGTGAAAAAGGATGTGATACTTATCTTAACCCAGAAATTGTGAAAAAAGTTTATGAGGCAATTGTTTCAACTGGAAGAAAAACAAGTTTAGTTGATTGCAATGTTTTATATAGAGGAAGCAGAACAACAAGAGAAGAGCATATTGAAATTGCAAAAACTCATGGGTTTGGTTTTGCTGATATTGATATACTTGATGGAGAAAAAGGAGAGGAGTTTATTGAGGTAGATGGTTACAAGCTTGGAAAAGGAATTGAGAAATATGATTCTTTTATTGTTCTCTCTCATTTTAAAGGGCATATTATGGTTGGTTTTGGAGGTGCATTAAAAAATATTGGAATGGGATTTGCAAGCAGAGCAGGAAAATTAGACCTTCATTGCAATATTAAACCATCAATTTCTTCTAGATGTATTGGATGTGGGATTTGCATTAATAGTTGCAATGCAAAAGCAATTTCTATTGTTAAAGGAAAAGCTGAAATTAATAAAAATTTATGTGAGGGATGTGCAATATGTATTGCTGTTTGTCCTAATAAAGCAGTTAGTATTCCTTGGAAATCAAAGAGCACTGAAGAATTACAGAAAGGAATTGTAAAATATTCTTTGGCTGTTTTAAAAAAATTTCCTAAAACAATATTTATTAATGTGCTTAAAAATATAACAGAAGACTGTGATTGTCTTGAGAAAAAACAAGAGCCTGTTATTGAAGATATTGGATTTTTATATTCAGATGATGTTTTATCTATAGAAAAAGCTTCTTTAGAACTTGCTAATAAAAAAGGATTTAGAGAAGTACAAAAAACTATAAACAAAGATAAACAAATAGAATTTGCTGAACAGGCAAAACTTGGAGATAAAGATTATAAGATTATTTATCTTTGATAAGATAAGAGACTATAAAAAATCAAGAAAATTAAATAAATAATAAAAAATGAGAATTATTTTTTTAGGACCTCAAGGAAGCGGAAAAGGAACTCAAGCTAAAATTATTTCTGAAATGCTGAATGTTCCTAATATTTCTCCAGGAGATTTATTAAGAAATGCACAAGGAGAATTAAAAAAACAAGTTGATGAATATATGTTAAAAGGCCAATTAGTGCCTAATGAATTAATGATTAAGATTTTAAAAGAAAGGATTTCAAAATCAGATTGCAAAAAAGGTTTTATTTTAGATGGTTTTCCAAGAAATTTAAAACAAGCAGATGAATTAGAAAAAGAAATTGAAATTGACAAGTATTTTGAGATTTTTATAAAAGATGATGAAGCTGTTAAAAGGATTTCTGGAAGAAGAAATTGCACTAAATGTGGGGCAATTTATAATATTAATACTTCTCAAAAACCTTTATTAGATGGAAAATGCGACAAATGCAATAGTGATTTGTTTCAAAGAGAAGATGATAAAGCAGAGGCAATTAAAAAAAGATTAGAGATTTATCATAATGAAACAGAACCTATTTTAGAAAGATATGATGTTATTAGGATTAATGGAAAACAGAAGGTTGAAAGTGTTACTCATGATATTTTAGAGAAATTAGATTTTTGATTAATGTTTTAGATATTTTATTTTTCTAAAATCAAATTAGGTATCCTTTTGAAATGTTTTATATTGTTGGTTAACAAAGATTCTTTTTTTGTTAGGACTATTGATGCTATCATTAAATCTATTGGATCAATAATCTCCCCACTTCTTTTTAACTCATTAAATATCTCTGCACATTTTATTGAAGAGTCCAAATCAAAATTTAATATTCCAAGATCTGAGATAAATCTTTCAATAATATCAAAGTCTTCCTTTTTGCTTGATTTAAATGCACCCTTAAATAGTTCAAATGTATTTACTGAAGTAGTAAGAAGCAGTGCGCCTTTTTCTTGAAACTTTTTAATTTTCTCTATTGCATATTCTTTATTTCTGAGAAAATCAATTATTATATCTGTATCTAAACAAACCATTATTTAAATCTCCTTGATTTTAATTTTCTCTCTTCTATTAACTCTTTTTTTATACTTTCCCATTCTTTATTCTTCAATGCACCTGCAAATCTCATTATAGACTCTTTCTTTTTCATTTTTGACAGTTCCAATATTATTTCTGTAAAAGACATTCCATTCTTTAATCTTTTTAATTCATCATAAGCATTATCAGATATTGATATTATTCTTGTCATGTATATATGTATGTATACATATATTTAAATGCCATTATACTGCAATATATATTTTAAAGAATATACTTTTTTTTAACGATATACTTTTCTAGTAAAATTTTCTCAAATATGCCCAGGGCATAAGATATTATATTTTATTGTTTTTAATTTTTCAATAGATTCTTGAATTTGTTTTTCATTTCCTCCTTCTAAATCTGTCCTTCCTCTTCCTTCTCCATGGAAAATTGTATCTCCTGAAAATAATATATCTTTGTAAAGAAAACATAAACTATCTGTACTATGGCCAGGAGTTTTTATTGGCTTGATTATTTCAGGAAGCTGGTTTAAATTTTTATTATTTATTATTTTTGCATTTTTGAAAAGATTTAAATTTCCTATATGGTCCCAATGATTGTGGGTTAAAATAACAATATCTATATCTTCTGGTTTTAGTTTTAATTCTTTTAAATCATTGATTAATTCTTCTCTGTTATCTTCACTTGATGTATCAATTATAATATTTTTTTCTAATTTTAGAATATAAACAGTGCTTCCAAAAGTGTCGAAATACAACTGAAATACATTTTTTGATATTTGGTGTATCATTATAATTATTAATATTCTCTAAACTTTATAAATATTATAGCAGAAGTTATTGTTAGCGATATTATTAAAAAGAGTGGAAGATTAAGAGATATATGGAAAAAGAGGGTGTTAAAAATGTTTTGCATCCATATGGAAGCCTGGATATTCTTTATTATTATTCTGAAGTTTCCAGGATTTTAAACAATTTTTTAAAATACAGGGAAATCGCTACTAAAACTGTTATAAATAATTTCTTTTTTTTAAAAAGAGGCTCAAATAGCAAGCCTATGTTTATTGAAGATTTAAAACAAGTTGATGAAAAAATGTTAAAATTGAGAGCAGAGCATCATTTAGATGAAGTTAAAAACAAGTTAAATGATAAGCAGATTCTGATATGGCAGTATTTTGTTCCAAGAAAATTTATGAATTTTTTCTATGCAACTAACAAGGAAGGCATTGGAAAACCAATCAACAGGATTTTTATAGATATCGACAGAAGAAAGCAGACTGCAGAAGACGCAAGAAAAGTTGCTCTTGCTTTAGTTAATGAAATTAAAAAAGATAAAGAATTCAACAAAAAATTAAAATACAGGGTTATTGTTCTTTGGACTGGAAATAGTTTTCATGTTTTGCTTTTGTTAAAAAATAAAATTAATTTGGAATTTTACAGTAAATATCTGAGTTATGGGAAGAAAAAACAAGATAGTTTTATTATGAAATGGGCAAAATCAATAACAGAAAAAACCAATATTGAAGTTAGTGCAGGGCATGAAAAATCTGACAGGTTCATTATTTTAGACTCAAGCAATACACCCTCTGGAAAATTAGCAAGAGCCCCATTTTCTCTTCATGTTAAAAATTCAGAAGAATATGACGGAATCTGTGTTCCTGTTTCTTTAAATGAATTAGGAAATAAAAATTTAATCATTAAATTAAGAAGTTTGACTCCTGAAAAAGTTTTAAAAGACATTGATTCTTATAAAAGATTATTATGATAATCAATGTTAAAGTTAAACCTAATTCTGGAAAACAAGAAATTGAAAATATTGATGATAATAATTATAAAATAAGTTTAAAATCAAAACCAGAAGATAATAAAGCAAACATAGAGCTGATTAAGCTATTAAAAAAGCATTTTGGAAAAAATATAAAAATTATTAAAGGGTTGAGGAGTAGAAATAAAGTTATAGAAATAAAAGATTAAAATGGATGCATTTTATTATTTTGACACTAAAGGGAGAAAAATTTTGCATGCTCCTCTTGTATTCATTGTTATTAATTATGCAAGGAAAGGAATTGAGGTTATTCTTGAGCCAAATAGATTAAAAACAAGGCTTAATGGACTAAAAAGAAGTTACAAGAGTTTAAAAGACGGGTTAATTGATGTTGTACAGATTGACAAAAGAGATATAGATGCGATTACAGAGCTGAGTTTTGGCTGTAGGATAGCTGAAGCAAGAGATTATTGTATAGATATTTTTGATCAAGTTGTTAATAGAAAAGGGGGTATAGTCAAGGATTTTGAATGAAATGCCAATAAGATATGAAAAAGCAGAGGATTTGCAAAAACAAGCTAATGAAATATCAAGGATTTTGTTTTCTCATGTTAAGATTAATGATGTTGTTTGTCTTAGAAGTTTTGGTTCAACATCAAGAGGAACTATTGCAAGATGCCATGCTCTTGGAAAAGCAATGCAGTTAGCATTGGGAAGAAAAGGATTTTATGTCATCGAGGTTATTTCAAGCAGGTTTGACAAATTATCTGAAGAAGAGAAAATAAAAACATTAATTCATGAATTAATGCATATTCCTAAAAGTTTTGGAGGAGGGTTTATATATCATAATGTCGTATGTCATAGGAATGTTGAAAGAATGTACAAACATTATATTAATTTAAAGAGAAGAATATCTAATAATTATTAATACTACTAAAAATAATAATCAAATATTGGAATAAGTTATGGGTGAGGAGAATAAATTAGTCAAATAGGACTTAATGAAACTAAGACAAAGCTTAATCTGCTCATACCGAGCCTAATAAGTTTATTAAATTATTAGAAGATATGAAATATTAAAAAAGGAGGCAATATGGATTTTAGTTTTAGGTATAAAAACAGGAATTTTAGAATGGATGTGAAAGAATGCAGAAGCATTTTATCTCAAGCAAGAGGTTTAATATTTAAGGAGAAAAGCAAGCCTTTGTTTTTTATTTTTAAAAACAAAAAAAGAAGGGCAATTCATTCATTTTTTTGTATACCTTTTATTGCAATTTGGTTTGATGAAGGTAAAATTGTCGACGTGAAATTGATTAATTCTTGGAAATTTTCAATAAAACCAAAATATAGATTTGATAAATTATTAGAAATACCGTCGAATGATGTCACTTTTAAGGAATTTATCGACGAAGAAAAGATTTAAATACTTAGATTGTTTAAATTATTTATTCTAATTAAGAAAAGGAGGTAAAAAATGGGAAGAGTTATTGTAAAAAATGTCATTAAGAGACAGAAAGGATATCTTTACTATGTAGATGGAAAGGGAAATGTCTGCGAAGCTAAGATGGCAAGAGGCGGCAAAAGAAGAAAGAAAAGATAAATTTAATGATTTTTAGATGAAAGGGGTTTTATTTTTTCTTTTTTATATTTTATTTTTTTAGGTTTTATTTTAATATATATTTTTTGTTTGGTTAAGTTTTAAATATTTTAGTTTTCTATTGTTTTTCATATTTGAATTTAAAGGGTTGTTAAACCAACAAGTGATGAAATGAACTTTTACAGATAATAACTGATGTTCCCTCCTTAAATTAACAGAATGAATTTTACTTAAATTTTTATACTCTATCTTTTTATTTCTTTTATGAAAGCAATAATTTTATGCGCAGGTTATGCAACAAGACTGTATCCTATTACTTTGGACTTTCCAAAACATTTGCTTGAAATAAATAATAAGCCTATTCTTGAATTTATTTATGATAAAATAAATAAAATTTTTTGTATAGATGAAATTATTATTGTAACAAACGATAAATTTTACCCTAATTTTAGAAAATGGGCAGATTCAATTGACAAGAATATTAAAGTAATTAATGATAATACTAATAATGACAATGAAAAATTAGGAGGTATTGGGGATTTACATTTTGCTATTAATAAATTAAAAATTAATGATGATTTGTTGGTTATTTTAGGAGATAATTTTTTTGAGTTTGATTTAAAAAAATTTGCGGATTTTGCAATTAAAACTAATGAGGTAGTCTTAGGAGGGTATGAGGTTGGAGATTTAGAAGAAGCAAAAAGATTTGGAGTTTTGAAAATAAATGATAAAAATATCCTCCTTGATTTTCAAGAAAAACCAGAAAATCCTAGTTCAAGTTTAATTAGTACTGGGATTTATTTTTTTCCAAAAAAAGAAATTAATTTTATTTATGATTATATGAAAACAAATGAAAATAAAGACGGCCCTGGATATTTAATTAAATATCTTTATCCAAGAAAAAGTGTTTTTGTTTATGTTTTTAAAGAACCTTGGTATGATATAGGTACTTTGAAGCAATATAAATCTTTGCAGGAGAAATACTCAAAATGATACTCGGAATAGAATCAACAGCCCACACTTTTGGAATTGGAATTGTTGAAAATGGGAAGATTTTAGCAAATGTTAAAGATAGTTACACAACAGAAAAAGGAGGGATTATTCCAACTGAAGCAGCAAAACATCATGAGAAAATTGCTGAAAAAGTTTATAAAGATGCTTTGGAAAAAGCAAAAATAAATGAAAAAGAAATTAAAGCTATTGCTTTTTCTAATGCTCCTGGTTTAGCTCCATGTCTTATTGTTGGAATGAAATTTGCAAAGAAAAAAGCTAAGGAATTAAATGTTCCTATTATCCCTGTTAATCATTGTGTTGCTCATTTGGAAATTGGAAGAGTTACAGGAGCAGTAGATCCTGTTCTTTTGTATGCTTCTGGAGCAAATACACAGATAATTTCTTATGCAGGAGGAAAATATCGTGTTTTTGGAGAAACTCTTGATATTGGGATAGGAAATTTTATTGATACATTTGCAAGATATGCTGGAATTGGATTTCCAGGAGGGCCGAAAATAGCAGAACTTGCTGCAAAGTCAAATGAAGAAAATTATATTGAACTTCCTTATTCAATAAAAGGAATGGATGTTGCATTTTCTGGTATGCTTACTAAGTTAAGGCAAATGTTAGAAGGGGGGGAGTATAGATTAGAAGATTTGAGTTTTTCTTTGCAAGAAACAGCTTTTGCAATGTTAGTTGAAGCAGCTGAAAGAGCATTAGCCCACACTGGAAAAAAAGAATTACTTTTAGGTGGAGGAGTTGCTTGTAATAAAAGACTTCAGGGAATGTGTAAAATAATGTGTAATGAAAGAGGATGCAAATTTTTTGTTCCTGAAAATTCGCTTTTAGTTGACAACGCTGCGATGATAGGTTTTCTTGGAGAAATAATGTTTAATAAGGGGATTTTTGTTAAAGGAAAAGATATAGAGAAATTAGATATTAATCCAAGAGAAAGGACAGATGACGTTGAAGTGAGATGGAAGCAATAAACTTATTAACTTAAAAAATTTCTTAATTATATGCAAGAAAAAGAAAGGGACGAAGGGGTAAAAGAGAAGAGTGAAGAGGTTTTAGAAAACTTAGAGAGTTTAGAAAAAAGACAGAAGATTAGAAAAATTCTTGTTATTGCAATTATATCTGTTCTTTTTGTTGTTATCATAATTCTTGGATTTTCTTTTTATTTATATTTTCAATCTCCTGAAAAGAAAATTGGTTTAGGAGCAAATATTGAATCTGCTTTATTAAATTCTGATGGAAAATTAGTTTATGTTAAGCTTTTAGGAGGAAGCTTGGATAAAAATATTACAAAAATAAAATTTATTTTTAGTGATGAAAATGGAAATGAGTATAATTATGAAACAAATGAAGGCACGCAAGAAATAGAAGTTCCATTTAAAAAAAGTTTTTGGGATTGGTTGTTTGGCAGGCAGTTTATTGGGAATTATGATTATGAAATTGGTTCAGATGAAGCTGGATTAATTGATTTTTCTAATATTAATAAAGTTAGTGTTTTGTTTGAGTATAAAACAGAAACAGGTGATGTGATTGAAACTCCTGTATTAGATACACAAAGAACAACTAATAGGACTACAACATCTAGTGAAGATGATGATGGTGATGATGATGGAGGGGATGATGGAACAACTCCAACTCCTGAACCAACACCAACTTGCACAAATGATACTGGATGTACGGTTGTTGGAAATTTTTGCTCTGGAAATATTCCATATAATTGCAGTTTAAATATTAGCGGTGGATGTTTGGATAGAGTTAATAAAAGTGAATGTTCAGTAGGAGAGCAATGTATTTTAGGAAGTTGTCAGATAGTTTCTGGGAATTTTTATTTTACAAATGAAGACACTTCTATAAACATAACTTTAAATTCTTTTATAACTGGAAACTGGGCAAGAATAACTTCTCCAGCTTATGGGACAGCTCAAAATAAAAGCTCATTAACTATTATTAATTTTATTAATTTAACTTATAAGCCTAATGCAAATTACAATGGAGAAGATTATTTTATTTATAATGTTACAGATGGGACTAATGTTGAGGTTATTAGAGTTGATGTAACAATAGTTCCTGTTGATGATGCTCCTATTCTTATGACAGAGAGTTATAAAACAATAACAAATATTGTCTTTGGTGTAAATTCTACTCCAATAGAAAAATCATATAAACTTCTTATAACAGAAGTTGATGGAGATAGTTTAAATTATTCTTCTCCAAATTTGCCTTCTGGAGCAACTCTTGATCCAAGAAAAGGGGTATTGAAGTGGACAGTTTCAAGTGCAAATATTGGTGATTATACAAATATTATTTTTAGTGTAACTGATTTAACTTCTGCTGGGCTCTCTGATACAAAAATAGTTAATATAACAATAAGGCTTGCACAAACTTATTATTGTGATCCTATTAGTGGAAATACAGCAACAGGTGATGGCTCTGCTGGAAATCCTTGGGGAACATTGCAGTCTGTTGGAGAAGCAGGTTATTTTAATGAAATAAAAATTAAAAGTGGTGATACTATTAAATTAAGAGATGGTTATCATGGTCAATTAAGTATTTGGAAAAAAGCAAATACTGATTATATAACTGTTGAGTCAGATGAAGGGGTTGTTGCTAATTTGAGTAATATTATTCTTAAATATACTGATTATTGGTATTTTAAAGGATTGAAAATGAGCCCTGAGCTCGCAGTTCCATCAAGAGTAAACCCTGGAAACCAATCCTCTATGTTTTCTGGATATTCTAATCGTTTTATTAAAGTTGAAAACTGCATTATGTATACTATTGATAATGCCTCAAGTTGGATGGCTAATGAATGGTCAAACTTATCATGGTCTGGTATTAGTCTAAGTTATACAACAAATTCTATTGCACGCAATAATATAATAAGAAATGTAAGGTCAGGGATAAGTCTTGGCACTTTAATTATTATTGAAAACAACACAGTTGATGGTTTTTCAGGAGATGGAATGTATGTTGCTGCTGATAGTATTCTCCAAGACAATATTATTATAAATAAACATGATCCTGCTGATGGTTTCCATAATGATGGAATCCAGGGATGGGGTAATGCTACTAAAAATATTACTGTTCGTAGAAATTATATAAATGCACGCACAGACCCAAACAGAAATGATAACACCGTAGGTGGTTTGCAAGGAATATTCCTTACAGGAAATGTTAGTGGTATAATTGAAAATAATGTTGTATTAGCTAAAAATGCTGTATGGGGAATAGGTATTAGTTCTGGGTCATTTAATCTGTATATATTAAATAATACAATTATGCGGCCTTATAATATTGGATACTGGCCTGATATACATATAGGGTATTTTGAAAATTCTATAGTTAAAAATAATATTGCAGATGTAATCCCTGTAGCAAATATTACAAGAAATATAACAAGTGAAAATAATTTGAAAATTACAAATTATAATGAAACACAAATCTCTTCTTTTTTTGTGAACTATCCTTATGGAGATGTCAGGCCTTTAATTACTTCTCCTATGTGCAACGGCTCTATAAATCCTGTTGGAGTTGCTGTTGGAGCTTTGCCTTGTGTCTGCACAAATGATTTGCAGTGCGAAGAAGTTTTTGGTGTAGGAGCTACTTGTGATATTAATACAGGAAAGTGTGTTGGAGGCACTGGAATGGGCAGTTTATCTCCATTCACCCAACTCTTAAATTTCTTGAAAGGCTTGCTTACTAAAGAAACAGGAAAAGCAATCTTAACTGGAAAAACTATAACAGGAAATGCTGTGAATGAAAATGGAAGTTCAGACTATGAAAAACTTTTGATTATTTTTATTGGCTTAATTATTCTATTTTTCTTAATTATAATTGTTTTGAGATTCGCCAAGGTTGAGAAAAAGAGAAATAAAAGAAGATAGTCTAATAAAATCGTTTTTTATGAGAATAGAAAGGTTTAAATATTGTTAAATATACTTAACAATATTAATAAATATTATAAAGTATAAAAATGATTAAAGAAGTAATATATGAATTTTGGGAGAAAGAATTACCTAAAACTATAACAAGAGATACAGAAATAGACTCAAGTGATTTAATAAACGACATAGTTGGAATAAGAAGATGTGGAAAGACTTTTTTGATGTTTAGTAAAATAAAGGAGTTATTAAAAAAGGTTGATAAGAAGTCTATAATTTATTTAAATTTTGAAAACAGAAAACTTTTTCCATTAAAAAACGAATATTTTAATGAGATTATAGAATTTGTTCATTCTGAAAAACTTCTTGAAATTGGCAAGGTTTATTTATTTTTGGATGAAGTTCAAAAAGTAGATGGATGGGAGAAATATATAAGGAGTATTTATGACGAATTTAAGGGAAAAATTAAAATTTTTGTCTCAGGCTCAAACGCCAGTTTATTAAGCAATGATTATGGGACATTATTAACAGGGAGGCATTTATCAAAAACCCTGATGCCTCTTTCATTCAAAGAATTTTTAAGATTTAAAGGATACGAAACTAGCAAAATTTTAACAGAAAAGGATAGAGCTAATATAAAGAAGTTTCTTGATGAATATTTAAATTTTGGAGGTTTTCCGGAAGTAGTTCTTTCAGAAAATAAAGAGCAGATATTAAGCCAATTGTTTAATGATATTCTTACTAGAGATATTTTAAGCAGGAATATAAGGAAAGAGAGCGTTATAGAAGAGTTTTCATACTACCTTGCAGGAAATGTAACTTCCTTGCTTAGTTTTAATAAGATGGCAGATTATTTTAAGTCGAGGGGGATAAAGATATCTGTTCCGACGATAGAAAATTATTTTGGATTAATAAAAAATTCTTTTCTATTTTTTGATAATCTTATCCTGTCTTATAAAATTAAAGATCAATTCCAAAATCCGAGAAAAGTTTATTGTATCGATAATGGCATTTTCAATTTTATTGGATTAAAATTTAGTAAGGACTCTGGAAAAATGTATGAGAATGCTGTTTTTATTAAATTAAAAAAGGAATCTTTTGATAGCCACCTAATTAATATTTTTTACTGGAAGAATATTCAGCATGAGGAAGTAGATTTTGTTGTTAAAGAAGGCTTAAAAGTTAAGCAATTAATTCAGGTTTGTTATGATGTCAGTGATTTAGATACAAAAGAAAGAGAGATAAAAGCTTTAATTAAAGCTAGCAAGGAGTTAAAATGCAAAGATTTGCTTGTTATAACTGATGATTACGAAAGCGAGGAAAAAATTAAAGGAAAAAAGATAAAATTTATCCCATTATGGAAATGGCTTCTTCAAGACAGTAAGTTATAAAAAGTATAATCTATTTGGATATTTATGCAAAAAGAGTTTGAAAAAGAGAAGAGTGAAGAGGTTTTAGAAAACTTAGAGAGTTTAGAAAAAAGACAGAAGATTAGAAAAATTCTTGTTATTGCAATTATATCTGTTCTTCTTGCTATTATAATTTTTTTTATAGTTTCTTTTTATTTATATTTTCAATCTCCTGAAAAAACTCTTGGCATTGGAGCAAATATAGAATCTGCTTTATTAAATTCTGATGGAAAATTAGTTTATATTAAGCTTTTAGGAGGAAGCTTGGATAAAAATATAACAAAAATAAAATTTATTTTTACAGATGAAACTGGAAAAGAATATGTTTATGAAACTTCTGAAGGAATAAAAGAAATTGAAGTTCCATTTAAAAAAAGTTTTTGGGATTGGTTTTTTGGCAGGCAGTTTATTGGGAATTATGATTATGAAATTGGTTCAGATGAAGCTGGATTAATTGATTTTTCTAATATTAATAAAGTTAGTGTTTTGTTTGAGTATAAAACAGAAACAGGTGATGTGATTGAAACTCCTGTATTAGATACACAAAGAACAACTAATAGGACTACAACATCTAGTGAAGATGATGATGGTGATGATGATGGAGGGGATGATGGAACAACTCCAACTCCTGAACCAACACCAACTTGCACAAATGATACTGGATGTACGGTTGTTGGAAATTTTTGCTCTGGAAATATTCCATATAATTGCAGTTTAAATATTAGCGGTGGATGTTTGGATAGAGTTAATAAAAGTGAATGTTCAGTAGGAGAGCAATGTATTTTAGGAAGTTGTCAGATAGTTTCTGGGAATTTTTATTTTACAAATGAAGACACTTCTATAAACATAACTTTAAATTCTTTTATAACTGGAAACTGGGCAAGAATAACTTCTCCAGCTTATGGGACAGCTCAAAATAAAAGCTCATTAACTATTATTAATTTTATTAATATAACTTACACTCCAACTTTAAATTACAATGGAGAAGATTATTTTATTTATAATGTTACAGATGGGACTAATGTTGAGGTTATTAGAGTTGATGTAACAATAGTTCCTGTTGATGATGCTCCTGTTTTAACAGTTGGAAACATTGTTTTTGGTGTAAAAGATTCTACGCCTGTAGAAAAATCTTATATAATTCCTGTTACAGAAGTTGATGGAGATAATTTAATTTATTCTTCTCTAAACTTACCTTCTGGAGCAGTTCTTGATTCTGCAACAGGAGAATTGAAATGGAATGTTTCAACTGCAAATATAGGAAATTATACTAATATTAGAATTAATGTAACTGATAACACCCCTGCTCAGCTTTCTTCAACAAAAACAATTAATATAACAATAAGGCAAGCAAAGACCTATTATTGCGACCCTACAAGTAATGTAACTATCACAAGTGCTACTGGAAATATTCCTATGATGAGCAGGTTTGTTAGTAGTGATTTAGATACTTGGGGATTGATTGTAGAAAATATCACTCCAAGCAGCCAGAGTATGAAGTATAGCCCTCTGATAGGAACTCTTCAGCAAGGAGATGTAATTAGGGTTGGTGAAACTTATAATGTGAGTCTTGGGAATACTATTTATGTTGCGCCACTTGAAGAGGCACTTTATGTTAATACCACAGACCCAGCAGGAAATTATGTGATTAAAGAATTAATGGCTTTTGAGGGTTATGAATGGAATGAAGGCGACCAGATTACCATAACCGAACCAGCTCATTTAGCAGGTACTTATACTATTGCAGCAAAGATAAGTGATGATATTATTCGCCTGACTACCCAGGCAGGGGATGGGGTAAATAATGCTGTTACCAACGACCCGATTAAAACAGATAGATTTCTCCATGGAACATTAGCTGGGCTTAAGGCAGGTGATTTTATTTATGCTAAAAGAAGTGGTGTTACAGCAGCTACTGGTATAGTAGTTGGTGTTAGCGGGAATACGCTGACCTTTAGATTGCAGTGGGGAACATTCCAAGAAGGTGATGAAATTGAAAACACAAGAATAATTGTAACTACCACCTCTTCACCCACTTGGAACGGAGATGGTCAAACCATAAGCATAAATGGCACACCCGTTGAAAATGGAAATACGCAAACTGGCTTGGGAACGAGTGAAAGCCCGTGGGGAACTTTGCAATCAGCTAGGGAAGCTGGAAAACTGGGCACTTATGCCCCTTGGAAAGAGGGCACAGTTAAAAGTGGTGATACTGTCAAATTAAAAACCGGATTCCACGGCAATTTTGATGTATCGAAATTTACGCCAACTGACTACATCTCTATCGAAGCAGATGACAGCGCAATTCCGGATGTTAATTATGCCAGCATCCAATACAGCAGTTATTGGAAACTCAAAGGCTTACGCATAAATCCTGTTTCATATGACCCAGATAGTTCTGGTAATCTTGTCCGAGTCTACACTTCTAATCATATCACTACTGAGGATTGTAACATCTTTACTGTTACAGATGACATTAGTGCAAATTGGACACCGAGATATTGGTATAAAATGTTTCGTCCTGTAGTCAAAGCAGGTATATGGACAGAAAATGGAGGGAAATATCTCATATTTCGTGGTAATGTTATACATAATGTTTTAAGAGGCGTCAGTTCAGGTGGATGTTCATATACACTTATTGAAAATAATACTATTAATAATTTTGTCGAGGATGCTCTGCACCTTAGCGGGCCTTATATGACAATTCAAGATAATGTTATTACTAATGTTTGGAATGATGCTCGTAGTTGGCCACATCCAGATAGTATACAAGGGGGCGAAGGTAATGATGGAACCGGGGATATAATCAGACGAAACTATGTTTCTCAATGCACTGACCCCAACCGCGACCTCAGGCGAATTGGGGGATTACAAGGTTTTTTTGGTATGTGGGGTTTAAAAAATGCCTTGATTGAAAACAATGTCATCATGGCGTCAAACATCGTCTGGGGTATTGCTATCAGTTCTGATTGCGACAATGTGAAGATTCTCAATAATACCTTGGTGCAATCGTACGCATGGTCAGGGGTGTCAAAGTACGGCTATGGCAAGCCACCGGGTCTTAATATAATGGTGGGAACCGGCGCCAAAAATATCATCATCAGAAATAACATTGCCCGCGATGTGCCTGCAAGTAATATTTCTAACAACATCGTCTCTGACCATAATTTTGACATACGCATGATAACTAATTATAAACTATTGGATGAGTTTGTTAACTATACCTACGGGGATATGAGACCTTTAATGTCTTCTCCCTTTTGCAACGGCTCTATAAATTCTCCCGGTGTTGCTGTCGGTGCTCTGCCTTGTGTACCAGTTTGTTCTGATAATGAACAGCAATTATGTTCAAAACAATTAGGAGTTTGTGTGAGATGTCTTGAAACATGTACAGGAGAAACTTGGCTTGGATGTGATGATTCAGTTTATTTGACTTGTAATTTAAATTATAAGAATCCTGAGTTAAATTGCGTTGATGGTTATGATAGTGATTGTGATGGTTGTGTTGATAATGTAGATTCAGATTGTGGGGGAATTGAAACAAGTTGCAGTGATGGATTAGATAATGATTGTGATAGTAAGACAGATTGTTCAGACACAGATTGTTCAGAAGACCCTGTTTGTCAGCCTCCAGAAGATTACATATCTTACTGGAAATTTGAAGGAAATGCAAATGATGAGAATGGAG